>Ga0335396_10000283_pt1 | contig 68953 bp, 71 predicted proteins | sample FRY02_FD_205743 | JGI IMG/M metagenome (GOLD analysis project Ga0335396, IMG submission 205743) | Freshwater microbial communities from Lake Fryxell liftoff mats and glacier meltwater in Antarctica - FRY-02 (spades assembly) (version 2) | ecosystem: Environmental > Aquatic > Freshwater > Ice >...
GTCAGAGAAGTCCCTGGTCTTAGACCAGCTCGCCCGCTGGCGGGTTGGCATCGAGACCACGCGCGCGCTGCGTTGGTCCGGGCCGGGACAGTCCGGGTTCTTGCTGTCCGAAATCCCCGCAGCAGCGCAGTTCCGCTCCATCCCCACTACGGTCCCCCCGATGATCCGAAGCGAAGAGCGCGGCCCTGTCCTGCTGGTCACTATTGATCGACCCGAACGCCGAAACGCAGTCGACCACGCCGCACTCGTCGAACTTCAGCAGATTCAAAACAACGTCAACCCCGATGAAACTCGCGTTCTTGTGCTCACCGGAGCGGGCGGGCACTTTTGCTCGGGTGCCGATCTAAATACCATCGAAGATGACGAGTTCGTGGCATTACTGAATCAAGTCCTGTGCTGGTTCCGCGATGCCCCCATCCCCACGATGGCCGCCATCGAAGGTTTTGCCTTGGGGGCCGGAACACAATTGTCGCTGGCCTGCGACCTCAGGGTGGCTGCGCCTGATTCCGGTTTCGGAGTGCCGGCGGCCAAACTCGGGCTGCTCGTTGATCAGTGGACGATCCGGAGGCTCGTTGCTCTTGTCGGCCAGTCCACCGCTCGACACCTACTTCTCAGCACCGAGGTTGTCAGTGGGGAACGAGCTCATCAACTCGGTTTCGTCCATCGATTGGGTTCGGTGCACGAAGCTCTCGAATGGGCTCAGGAAATTTCTCGGCTCGCCCCGCTCACATTGCGTGGTCTCAAAGTTGGGCTTAACGAAGCTGATGGTCCCCATGACGTAACGCCATCGTTTGCTGAAGCATTTCGTATCGCCTGGGCGAGTGAAGATTTGGCAGAAGGTCTGGTTGCATTTGGCGAGAAGCGTCCACCCGAATTTAAAGGTCGCTAATTTTTATCGTTGTGAATCGCGCACTGAGCCGACCATTTTACCTTTGGGGTCGAACGCCGTGCAGCCGATGAACTGAATGCCGCGATTGCGTTGTTCTTCGGTGGGCAAGATCCAGCCCACTTCAAGTGAGGATGATGAAAAACTTTTTCCTATGTAGGTAGTAAACGCCGCAGGACATTTTTTTTTGGCCATTGCGAGGAATTGTTCTGTTGTGGGTGGCGGTTGTGATGGGAGTCCTGCTTCTGTCACTTCTATGATTTCATATTGGTGGGGAAGATCGCAGGAAAGCCTGAAAATAACGTCTTTTTCTGCCTTGATCGAACCATCGGGGATGGGAAGCTTATTCACGGTGACTGGTTTCCCGCTTGCCACTGAACGATGGTCGACGCAGTCGCCAACTGTTGGGCCGTACACAAACGAAATTCGACCAGCACCTGCTTCAGGTTCCATCGTTGTCGTCGTTACTTCCTCCGCCGGTGCTGAAGTCGCAGTGGTTGGCGCGACCTCCTTTGACACCTGCGATGACGATGTCGAGGAACATGCGGCAATAACTCCAAGAGCGAGGGCGGTGATGAATGATGTTGTCGTGAACTTTCGAAAGAGTGAAGTCATAGGAAAACCTTGTCAATACGAAGCGGGAAGAAGTCGGGCGATGTCGCCGAATGCGAGGAAAAGAACAAACAAGAATATCGGTGTGCCAATGACGTAGGCGGGGATGCGCATCCATCTACGTGCCACCCACCATGTTGCAAACCAAATGCCGGCCGCGAGTAACGACCAAAGGATTGCAGGAATCCGGGCGGATTGATCGCCACCAGCGAGGGGATCGGTGGATGCGTCGGTGGTGACCCCTGTCGATTCAAGAATGGGGGTGGAGGGGGCCGGGGTGGAAGCGAGTGTTGCGGTGACAACGAGTCGCTGGGCGGCACTGAACTTTGGATGACAGGCCATGAGTGTCAGGCGATTCACGCCGGTTTGCTCAAGGATGGAAATGTCATTTGGGCCCACAATGAAATGCCCCGAGGTGATCCCTTTGTCATCAACCTGAGAATCAACGCGGTACTGAAAGGTGCCCTGAAGTGTGGTGACGTTGACCGCATCGCCCGGTTGCAACTCGTCGATGCGATTGAACGGAGCGCTATAGGTAGTGCGGTGGCCAGCGACTGCCGAGTTTCCGGGTTGGCCAGGTAGCGGTGTTTGGGGGAAATGACCAGGACCCTGCTGCAGCCATTTGAGGTCGACCCCTTGCACCATGACGAAATTGGATCCGATGGATGGGATGTCGAGTTGCGCCACGGGAGCGCCGGGCTCGGGGGTGGGGAGATTAGAGGGGGCCGTGACCACTTGTTCTTCAGGTTTCGAACTGGGCGTAACGGTGGCCACCTGCCGCAATTGCTCCTCGAATTGGTTGGTCAGACGGTCTTGGGATCGGTCTGTCAACAGGCCGGTTCCCCATAGTTGGTAAGCGAGGAACAGGAAGATGAGCACTCCTGCTCTCATCATGAATCTTCCAATTGCACCGACAACACGCCACAAGTTCACGCCGAGACCCTAGCGATGGCTCCGCTTAGTCCAATCGCGGCTTGGTCCCATCACGGCTTGGTCCCATCACGGTGCGGACCACTACCCTCAAGACACCCCATGGAGCCCAACGACCCCAACTTCCGGTCAGGGAAGGTGCCCGTGGTCCACCTCCGCGGGGCGGTGGCCCTGCTCGGGCGTTTCCCTGCGCTTGCCGGCATCGATCTTGATGTCGATCGGCAACGAATCGTTCTCTTGCGCGGACCAAACGGGGCGGGTAAGACCACGCTGTTACGAACACTTGCGGGCCTTCTCCCGATTTCCTCAGGAACCGCCAATGTTCTGGGTGTCGATCTCGTGACCGATCGCCGAGCCGTTCGTCATCGGGTGGGGCTTCTTGCCCACGAAACTGGCCTCTACGAGGATCTCACTGTCAGCGACAACTTGAGGTTCTGGACCAAAGCGGCCGGCGCCGATATGGCCGATGCCGATGCGGCAATGGCCCGTCTTGGTCTCGATGGTCGCCTGCGTGATGTCACTGTTGGCCGGCTTTCCACCGGACAGCGTCGACGGACATCACTGGCCTGTTTAGTGGCACGTCGTCCAGAACTCTGGTTGCTCGATGAGCCACATGCCGGGCTTGACAAAGATGGTCGCGATGTCGTCGATGAATTAGTTCGTGATGCCAAAGCCGCCGGTGCCACCATTATTTTGAGTTCGCACGAACTCGATCGGTCAATCGAGCTGGCCGACGAGATCGTTACTCTCAGTGGAGGCGTTGCTATCGAAAACGGCGGTGGAAATGTTCTCTGACGCCTGGCTCATTGCCGCCAAAGATCTTCGACTCGAATTCCGATCTCGAGTGGGGCTCAATCAGGTCTTGCCCTTCGCTCTTTTGGTGCTCATCCTGTTTGCGTTTGCCCTCGATCCCGATCGCGGCTTGCTGGAAAAGGCCACCCCGGGGCTTTATTGGGTGGCGGTGTTGTTTAGCGGTCTGCTCGCATTGCAGCGGTCGTTTGCGGTGGAATCGGCCGATGGGGTGAGCGATGCGTTGCGGCTTTCGGGCCTTGACCCGGCGGGAATCTTTTTGGGAAAGGTTCTTTCGGTGAGTATCCAACTACTCATACTCGAATTGATGCTCGGCATTGGTGTAGCGGTTCTTTACGGGGCCTCAATCTCGGGGTGGTTCTTGCTTATCCCCACCGTGGTGGCCGCTACCGTTTGCATCGCTGCCGCCGGTACCCTCTACGGGGTCGTGGCAGCCGGTCTCCGAGTACGGGAAACCCTTTTGCCGCTCCTGCTGTTACCGGTACTCGCACCGGTGCTGATCGGAGCAACTCGTGCCTTCGAGGCAGCGCTCAACGGGACACCGTCAGAGGGTTGGCCGTGGGTCGGGCTGATGAGTGTGTTTGCCGTGGTGTACATGGTGGCCGGGATCTTTGGATTCGGTCCCCTGATGGAGGAATCGTGACAACCGAGAACACTGGTACTGGCAATGTCGCTAACCCCGACCCGGGCCCCCTATCAACCGGATCGCGCATGACCGGTGTTCTCGGTGGGTTGTGTCTTATCGCTCTGGGCATTTTGGTGTTGTTTGGATTGTTCCTCAGCCCCGCCGATTCCAATCAAGGTGACGCAGTTCGAATCATGTACGTGCATGTTCCGTCGGCCACGGTCGCCTACTTCGGCTGCTTTCTCACCACCGTTGGTTCAGCAATCTATTTATGGAAGAAATCGCAGTGGTGGGAATTAGTTGCCTACGCCGGAGCTGAAGTTGCTGCGTTGTTCACCGCTCTCACGCTCGTCACCGGCATGTTGTGGGGCCGTCCTACCTGGGGAGTGTTCTGGGTGTGGGATGCGCGCCTCACGTCCACGGCAATGTTGTTGTTACTGCTGCTCGGCTATCTCGCCGTGCGTCGCATCGATGCCGATTACGAAGTACGCGCCAAGCGGGCCGCCATCGTTGGATTGTTGTTGGTGCCCAATGTCATCATCGTGCGCCAATCGGTGCAGTGGTGGCGCACATTGCACCAGCCACCAACCTTGTTTTCTGATGGTCTTGGTTCCAAGATCGAAGGCCTCATGTTGTTCTCGCTTTTCACGGGGTTCATTGCCATCACGATGGTATTTGTATGGTTACTCATTCACCGTTTCCGGTTGGCCTGGCTTGAAGAGCAGAGAGATGCCCAAGGTCTTGACGCAGCAATTTTCGAACGTCGCGCTGAAGGAGTTCCATCGTGACAAATGCAATTGTGCTTGCGGCCCTTACCGACACATGGCCCTACGTCATCGCCGGATGGGTCGTGGCCTTCGGCGGAATTGCTGCCTTTGCCCTTACCACCGTGTTGCGCGGTCGTCGCCTTAGTCGTCAAGTACCGCCGGAGAAGCGCCGATGGAGCTGACACCGCGTACTGGGCCCGAATCTGAAGGTGGCGAAAATGCAACCTCCACTCCTCGCCATAAGCGCGGCGTCAGCATTCCCGCAGTTGCGTTACTTGTCGTAGTCATCGCGGTTGCTGGTTTTGTCATGGTGAAGGCATTGAGCAGTTCCACCACGTTTTATCGAAACGTCGATGAAGCAGTCGCCCAGCAAAGCACACTTGGTACCAAACGATTCCGCCTACAAGGAATGGTTGTTCCTGGCACCATTGTCCGGACGGGCGAAGGAGTGTCGTTCGAAGTTGCCTACAACGGCGCGGCGATCAATGTGAATCATGTCGGTGATCCGCCGGAAATGTTCAAAGAAAGCGAAGCAGTGCTGCTTGAAGGTCACTTCATTGGTGACGGATCAAACACCTACGACTCCGACCTCATGATCATCAAGCACAGCGAGGTCTACAAAGAGGATGAAGGTCAGCGTCTCAAAGAAGCCGAAGTCAACGGCTCCGTCCCGGTGACAACAGTCGGGGGCGGTTCGTGAATCTTGCTCTCGGTCGGGCTGGGGTAACACTGGGTCTTGCCGCCGCCGTGTTGGGTGTCATCACTGTTTCCTACGGGCTTGTGCGCCGACGCCCTGAACTTGTTCGTTTGTCACGTTGGTACGCGGTGCTCATATTCCTTGGCGGCTTACTGGCGTTCATTGCCATGGAACGGGCGCTTATCACCCGGGACTTCACGCTGAAGTTTGTTGCTGACAATGGTTCTTCAACAACTCCCGCGATCTACAACTTTGCGACTCTGTGGGGAGCACTTGAAGGGTCAATCATCTTGTGGGCCACCATCTTGGGGGGCTATTGCGTTGCGGTGGTGCTGAAGTTCCGTAAGCGACTTTCCGACCCACTGGTGGGCTGGGCCATGATCACGATGTTCATTGTCGCTGCTTTCTTTTTCTGGATGATGGTGGGGATTGCCAATCCGTTTCAAGCGTTTTCGCCTCCACCCGGCTTCGATGGGCCTGGTCCGAACCCACTGCTTCAGAATCATGTGCTCATGGCCTTCCATCCCCCAATGCTGTATCTCGGTTATGTCGGTTTCACGGTGCCGTTTGCATTTGCCATTGCTGCGCTCATTACCGGCCGCGTGGGTGAAGGTTGGCTGCTTGCCACTCGACGTTGGACGCTCATCGCTTGGGGATTTCTTACTGCAGGAGTCATTTTGGGCGCGTGGTGGAGTTACGAAGTGCTGGGCTGGGGCGGTTACTGGGCTTGGGATCCAGTAGAGAATGCGTCGATACTTCCATGGCTTACGGCTACCGCGTTTTTGCATTCCGTCTTGGTGCAAGAACGTCGAGGAATGTTGCGAGTCTGGAACATCTCGTTGTTATGCGCCACGTTCGCACTCACTATTTTGGGAACCTTCATCACCCGTTCTGGCGTTATCGAGTCGGTGCATGCGTTCACTACAGCGGGAATTGGCGTTGCCCTTATTTCATTCTTTGCGGTCATTGTGTTGGCCACGGTCGGGCTCATAGGTTGGCGCGGCGACCGACTACGAAGCCCTGGACGAATTGATTCACCCTTTTCTCGTGAAGGTGCTTTTCTGGCCAACAATGTGTTGTTCGCTGCATTCGCATTCGTGATTTTGCTGGGCACGTTGTTTCCCCTTTTCGTGGAAGCAATCAACGGCGACAGGGTGTCGGTTGGTGTTCCGTACTTCAATCGCATGACCATGCCACTGGCGCTCACCTTGTTGTTCCTTATGGCCGTCGCGCCGGTTCTTCCTTGGCGCAAAGCCAGTGCCGAACTGCTCCGTCATCGCCTGCTTTGGCCAGCGTGGATTGGTGTCGGCGCCATGGTGGTTTCTGTTGCTATCGGTGCGCGCGGATTCGCGACAGTGCTCGCGTTCGGCCTTGGTGGATTTGCCGCCGGTTCTGCTGGTCGCCAGTTGGTAATTGCAACACGAAGACAAGGTTTGCGTGGTCTTGTTGGTCGAGCCAACGGCGGAATGATCGTGCACATTGGCGTCGTCATGATTGCGGTGGCCTTTGCTGCATCAAGTAGTTATGTGCGACAAGCGGAGTTCACGCTCACTGAAGGACAATCTGCACAGTTCGCCGGTCATACGCTTATCTATGTTGGTCAAGACGTGAAGCTAGAGTCGGCCAAGATCGTTCATCAGGTCCTTGTCACAATCGATGGCACTGGCCCGTGGGCCCCTTCTCTCAACAAATTCGCTAATGGCAAACAAACCATTGGAACGCCGTCGGTGAGGTCCACGTTGACCGGCGATGTTGCATTGTCGGTCATCGATATCTCCCCTGAGGAAGGGGGCACTGTCACAATTCGTGTCACGGTGCAGCCCCTCATCATTTGGCTTTGGATTGGTGGAGGGGTAATGGCAATAGGCACGGTGCTCGCAGTGTTCCCTGGGCGTCGTCGGAAACCCACCGATCCGGTATCTTCGCCTTCGGCAATGGAATCAAAGGTGCCGGCTGAGCCGAAGCAATCCACGGGTTCTTCGCTATGACAGAAGCCGAACTCGATTCACTTAACGATCGCACGGGTGGTCGTCACTTTGCCCGTAATTCAGCGATCATTGTTGGTGTCATCCTCGCGGTACTTGTGGGGGTCCTTGCTACTCGCGGTATAAGCAAACCCATCTCTAGTCAAATAGTTGGGCAAGCAGCACCCGATTTCACCGGCACCACTCTTGATGGCACAACGTTTTCATTAGGGGCGCATCGGGGCGAATGGGTGGTCGTTAACTTCTTTGCCACATGGTGCACTCCGTGTCGGCTCGAAAATCCCCAAATTGAACAGTTCGTGGCCTCCCATGTAGGCGATCCGGTCAAGGTTGTGAGCATCGCCTTTAGCGATGATGCAAGTTCTATCCGCTCCTATTGGGAGAAGGAAAAAAACAGCTGGCCCATCATTACCGCCGACACCGGTTCCATCGCGCTCGACTTCGGAGTCACCAAAGTTCCCGAGTCGTACATCGTTGCCCCTTCGGGCATGGTGATCGCAGGATTTTTCGGCGGCGTAACTGCTTCGGGTCTCGACCAAGTCATTAACGAAAACGGCGGCATGTCTATTGCCTCGAGTGGAGCCTGAGATGACCTCACCTTCGGTTTTGTCCAAAGGATCGCCGGTGCGTCGTTGGTTGCCATGGCTCGCTCTCTTTGTAATTTCTGTTGGAGCACTCTCCATTGCTGCTTTCGGTGCACGCGACATACCAACCGCACAAGACCGGGTTACCAAAATTTCGCAAACAGTGAAGTGTCCGGTGTGTGCGGGAGAAGCAGTTGCTGGATCCAATGCCCCTGCGTCGGTGGAGATCCGTCGACAGATTGCCGAGCAAGTGCAACAAGGGCAGACTGATGATCAAATCCGTTCGTACTACTCGGCGAAGTATGGCGACGAGATTCTTCTCACCCCGTCAGCTTCGGGCATCAACATATTGGTGTGGGTATTGCCGGTTGTAGCGCTTGCCCTCGCCATTGCAGTGTTGGTCATTGTGTTCCGACGCTGGAGCATAGACCCCACTGCTCATGCGACCGATGACGATCGCGAGTTGGTGAAAGCGGCACTTGAAAGTGATGCGATCGAGAATGATCCGCACGGCGAAGGTGATTCCCGATGACTGTCCCTTCGGGAGGAACCGCCGCCCGTAAGGCCGCTCAAGCAAAAACAAAGTCGGCATTGAAAAAGAAGTCACCTTCGGGTGGTAGCGGTATTTCTGCGACTCGGCGCGACCTTGACCCCGATCGTTTGGTGGCGCTTGAAGAAGAGCGAAAGTTCTTGCTTGGTTCCCTCTCCGATCTTGAACGCGAACATGATGCCGGTGACGTTGATGATGTTGACTATGAAATTTTGAAAGACGACTACACCGCTCGGGCCGCTGCCGCGATTCGGGCCATCGAAGATCGCGATGTAGTCCTTCGCTCGACGCGCCCGAAAAGAGATTGGCGTCGCACTGCCTCCGCACTTGTCCTTGTCGGCGTTGTGGCGGTTGGTACTGGCTGGGTTGTGTTCCGTAACGCTGGAACTCGCTCTCCAGGCCAAGGACTCACTGGTAACGCCCGTCAAGACAGCTCCAATCTCATTCTGCAGGCGCAGGGGCTCACCGGGCAGGCCCAACAGTCGTTGCAGGCAGGGGACACCAAAAAGGCGATCCAAGAGTTCAACCTTGCGATCGAAACGTATAACCAGGCTCTTGAACTCTCGCCGGGCAATGTCCAGGCCATGACCTATGCGGCGTGGGTTCGTCACAGCATCGCAGTGAATGCATCTCAGTCGGCGGCAGTTCAACTCGACGCTGAAGCACTTGCCGGACTCACCGAAGCCCTTTCCGCCGATCCGACCTATGCCGATGCTCGAGTATTCCGAGCCATCCTTCGAAAGAATCTCGGCGATTTCAAAGCAGCACAAGCCGATCTTGATGCAGTCGACATGGCCAAGATTCCTGCGTTTATGACCAATATGGTTGACGCAGTTCGTAGAGATGTAGCCGCCGGAGCAACAGCGACAACCGCCCCTAGTGCGCGCTGATCTTCAGGCCGCCGGTGGCGGCACGTAACGCCCGGTAAACGGTTTCCCATTGCGAGTATCGACTACCCAGATTGATCCTTTTTGATCGATCAATGGTCCGTCGGTATCCATGCCGTCGGCGACGAGTCGACGTAGCAATTGCGGGATGAGATCGCCGTGGCTGCATGCCACGCCGTCGTGCTCATCAAGCTCGAGCAGAATTCGGTACGCCTCATCGATATCGGCGTCTTCAGAAAGAGCATCAGATAGTTCAATAGCAACGGTGAATTCAGTGGCCAACGGCTCTACCGTTTGCCGGCAACGAACGTAAGGGCTGGAAATAATTCGGCCGACGACAAAGTCGCCGACAACCGAAAGCAAATTGTTCGCTTGTATTTTTCCCCGCTTGGACAACGGGCGAAGTCGGTCCTCACCCGCCCATTCGGATCGTTTTCCGGCATGAGCATGGCGGGCGAGAAAAATCGTCACGAAGAAACGGTAGTCAACGCAAAGGGGGACCGTGTAGTGGTACGGAAAGAATTCGCTCTCGGTTTAGGTAGATGTCACTGAGAGAGGGCTCGAAGTTGTGCAACGACCTCGGGTAGGGCGACACAAGTTGCTTCGATGTCGCTCTGGGTGGTGTTCCAGCCCACGGAAATGCGCAACGAACGCTGTGCGTCCACGCCCATTGCTTCAAGAACGGGAGAGGGTTCAAGCCCTTCCGACGCGCAAGAACTACCGGAATGCACCCCGATGCCTCGCTGGTCAAGGCCAAGGACCACTCCTTGTGGCTCGATGCCACCAATAGCGAGACAGGCAAGATGGGGAAGCCTGCCGTCGGGCTCAGGATCGCCGAGAAGATCAATCCCGTCAATGGCGGTAAACCGCTGAATGACTTCGCAAAGTTGCGCTTTGGAGCGTTCTCCTTCACTGGTGATGCGTTCACTGCTCAATTCGGCAAGTGTCGCTCCCAGCGCAAGTAAAGAATCGACGTTTTCAGTACCTGCTCGACGGGCCCGTTCTTGTTCACCGCCAACCAGTAGCGGGTCGAGGCGAAGTCCCTTACGAACGAGGAGCACGCCCACCCCGCTCGGTCCTCCAAATTCCGCGCTGCCAAAGGAAAGGAGGTCGGCATCAACTTGTTGGAAGTTTACGAGAACCCGACCAACGGCTTGAGTGGCATCGACGTGTACAAGAATCTCCCGCTCTTTGCAGATACGAATGATTTCGGTCAGTGGTTGAAGCGTTGCAACTTCGTGGTTTCCCCATTGAATATGCGCGAGTGCGGTGGTGGGAGAAAGTGCTTCGACAAATTGGTCGACATTGAGCCGGCCGCAAGCGTCGACGCCGATGACGGTGACCGATCCACCAAATGCGGTTGAAAACTTTGCGCTCGATTCGCGCACCGAGGAATGTTCGACTGCTGCGTGAACGATATGAGGGGAATGACCGCGTTCAACCGTACGCCGAACCGCACCCCAGGTAGCAGTGGCGATCGATTCGGTGGAGCCACTGGTGAAGATAACTTCACGCGATGACGCGCCGAGAGCGACTGCGGTTTGGTGACGGGCTTCTTCAAGAGCGACACGTGCTGTTATGGCTTCGCTGTAGATGCGGCTTGGGTCGGCCAGAACCCCTTGACTCGAATACGTGGCTGCAGCTAAGAGCGTTTCCAATGCGACAGGACGAAGCGGAGAAGCGGAAGCGTGATCGAGATAGTGGCGGGCCACGGGTTCAGGCTCCAAGAGAGGCGAGGCAAATAGTGTCGCCCATCGGCTTCGATAATTCGCCAGTGACAGTTGCATCGCTGCCGTACAATTGAGAAACCATGCCCTTCATCATTCCGCGGTCGACTGCGCAGATAACCGGGTTGGCCATGACCGCATCGCCAAATGGGCAGTGCTCGGAGACGATGCGCAACTCGTTGTTGCGCTTCTCGGCATGGGCGGCAAAACCATGTGCGGTGAGCGCATCGGCCAAGGTTTGCAACGCAGATTGAAGCGAACGTTGTTGATCGGAAGGATCGCCGAGGTTGAGAGCAAGAAGGCGCCCGTATTCGACACCAACCTCTTCTGCCATAGCTTCGGCTTGTTCACGAGGCAACATGTCGAGTGCTCGGCCAAGCAACGTGACGAGCACGTCGTCATGACGAACCGGAAGGTCGAGCTGATCGCCTTTGGTGGTGGGGGTATAGCGCTTGGACGGGCGGCCCGCACCTGAGCCACCTTTCGTAAGCGCAACCTCGAGGTACCCGCCGACGGTGAGTTTGTCGAGATGGTGGCGGGCCACATTGGGATGAAGCTCGAATTGAGTGGCCACCTCAGTGGCGGTCACCCCACCTTCTGAGCTTCGGGAAAAAAGGTAGATTTCGCGCCGAGTGGGATCGCCAAACGCCGAGCTAATGGCAGTGACAACCGAAGAGAAATCCGTCGGAGTGAGGGTGTTCTGGTTCATGTCTGTATTCTACCTACCGCGGTAGGAGAAATTCCCACCATCGAAAGGCCCCCCGGATGTCCATCACCGATGATGATGTCATTGAAGCGCTACGCCCAGTTGAGGATCCGGAGTTTCACCGCAGCATCGTGGACCTCGGGATGGTCCGTGGAGTGGCTATCGATGGGGCAGTCGTGGCGGTGAGTATTGCCCTGACCGTTGATGGGCATCCCCTCCGCTACGAGATCCAGAACCAAGCCACCGATGCGATTCGCGCCCTCGACGGGGTGAATCGCGTGGATCTGGATTTCACCGTGATGACCGACGAGGAGCGCGCTGAGATTGGCCACATGCTTCATGGCGATCCCGCATCCACCGCGGGGACCCATGCTGGCCATGGGCACGGTGAAGGCCGTGAGATCCCGTTTGCCGACCCGTCGTCAACCACTCGAGTGCTCCTTATCGCTTCCGGTAAGGGCGGTGTGGGAAAGTCCTCTCTCACCACCAACCTTTCAATCGCCTTGGCCAATCGTGGCCACAAAGTCGCGGTGGTCGATGCCGATATTTGGGGTTTCTCCATTCCCCGAATGCTGGGTGTCGAACAGGATCCAGTGGTCATCGACAACATGTTGGCGCTGCCCGAAGTACACGGGGTTCGCTGTATTTCCATGGGTTTCTTTATCGAAGAAGACCAACCAGTTATTTGGCGTGGACACATGCTCCACGCGGCGCTTGAACAGTTCCTGACCGATGTGTTCTGGGACGATCCCGATTTTCTTCTCGTCGATCTGCCTCCGGGCACAGGCGATATTGCGTTGTCGCTCGCAGAATTCCTTCCCCGCTCCGAGATGTATGTGGTCACCACGCCTCAACCGGCAGCCCAACGTGTTGCCCAACGAGTTGCCTACATGGCCGAAAAGGTGAACATCGAAGTCAAAGGTGTGATCGAGAACATGTCGTGGTTCACCGGCGAGGATGGTAAGCGTTACGAAATTTTCGGTTCTGGTGGCGGTGCCGAATTGGCCGAGAAACTCAATGTTCGATTTGTGGGTCAGGTGCCGTTGGTTTCGGCGCTCCGCGAAGGATCCGATTCGGGCCAACCCATCATGGTCACCGATCCCGACAGCGAAGTCGCGAGAGCGATCCGCGCCTTAGCCGAGGTCATCGACCTCGAATTGGCCCCCACCCGCCGGTACAGCGCCGGTTTGAAGTTACTGAACTGACCGACCCGGTCACCGATCTAGCATGAGCCACCGGCCGTCGGGCCGGTGAGCATCCCAGGAGGCAGTCGTGGACATACGTATTGGTGTGTTGCACACCCCTAAGGAAATCGAGATCGAGATGACGAGCAACGTCGATCGCGAGGAAGTTCGTTCGAAGATCGATACGGCATTGGTCGATCCCAACAGTGTGCTGTGGCTCACCGATCGACATGGTCGCGATATCGCAGTTCCGGCCAGCAAGATCGCCTACATCGAACTCGGTTCCTCGGACAGCGAACGTCGAATCGGCTTCGGCGCTTCCTGAAACTGAGTAACCCGGTCGATGGCCAGCTTGGCGGAACTCGCTCGACAACACACCCAACTCGAACCCGCGGAGATTGATCATCTCCAACGGCTTGTCTCTAATTGGGGTTTGCTCGCCGACCTTTGCTTTGCCGATTTGATGTTGTTTGTTGCCACTGTTGAAACCTCGCCGTTTGTTGTCGTGGGCCAAATTCGGCCCACGACGAGTCAGACCTTTTTCCCAACCGACTGGGTTGGTGCTGAAGTTCTGCGCGCCGACCGACCAATGGTGGGTGAATGTTTCGCTAGTGGTGGCGTGGCCGAGGGTGAAATCACCTCGGATAGCACCGACGAACCCATTCGCGAGATGTGTATTCCGGTTCGGTTCGAAGGCCGCATAATTGCGGTGCTTACAAAAGATGCTTCACCTGTTGTTGCTCGCCACGCCGGAGTGCTCGAACGCACTTACGTCGAGGTATTCAACCGTTTCGCTCACATGATTACCACTGGTGAATTTCCCTTCCAAGGTGATGATGAGCGTGGTGTCGAAACCCCGCGTGTTGGCGACGGCGCCATCCTTCTTGACGCTGATCGTCGAGTCACTTTCGCCTCCCCAAACGCGGTGTCGGCGTTGCATCGCATTGGTGTTCATTCAAACTCTGAAGGCGCGCGGCTCGACGAAATGGGATTGCCCGATGCGGCAACACGCTCGGCGTTCATTCATTCCCGTCCGGCTACTGATGAAATAGAACGCGGGACCGATATCACTGTGTTATTGCGTGTGCTTCCGTTGCTCGAAGACTCGAGAGTAAACGGTGCACTTGTGCTCGTCCGCGATATTTCCGAACTACGTCGCCGCGATCTCATGTTGTTGTCCAAAGACGCGACAATCCGAGAGATTCACCACCGGGTGAAGAACAACTTGCAAACAATTTCTGCTTTGTTGCGCCTGCAGGGCCGGCGCCTTTCATCTCCTGAAGCAAAGGCCGCAATTGAAGAATCGGTTCGACGCATTCGATCCATCGCACTGGTGCATGAGACGTTGTCGCACACCATTGCTGATGATGTTCCGTTCATTGAAATCCTCCGGCCCCTTGTGCGAATGGTGGAAGAAGGACTTGTCTCTCCTGATAGCCCCGTGCGCATCACGGTGGTTGGTGATGCCGGTGTCATTCCCGCCGAAGTTGTTACGCCGATGGCAGTGGTGCTCACTGAACTTCTGCAGAACGTCGTTGATCACGCGTTTCCGTCCGGCGCTCCCGATGATGCATTGGTCATTGTTGAGCTCCAAAACACAGGCACCCGCCTGTTGGTAACCGTGTCCGATAACGGTGTGGGAACTCAAAAAGGGTTCACTATCGACGACAGCACTGGGCTGGGACTCTCAATCGTTCGTACACTCGTCACCACAGAGCTTGGCGGCACTATTGGCTATTCCGCCGGTGATGCCAGAGCGGAACATCCGGGCACGGTGGTCCGAATCTCCGTGCCGGTGCATCGTTAATCGCTAAAGATTCGTCGAAAATGTAAACGGAAAAGCAAACAACCTCCCCGCAGGGAGGTCGATGGCGAAAAGGAAATTGTTTTGTTCAGGAAGCGCGGCGGCGAGCGGCGAGCCACTGACGGCGAAGCTTGCGGCGCTCTTCTTCCGAGGTGCCACCCCAGATGCCAGAGTCCTGGTTGGTGGCGAGTGCGAAGTCGAGACAAGGCTGACGAGCTTCACACTCGTTACAGACTGCCTTCGCACTTTCGATTTGTTCGATGGCCGGACCAGTGGTGCCGACAGGGAAGAACAGGTCGGGGTCGGTGTCACGGCAAGCGGATTGGTCGCGCCATTCATCGGCGACGGCGCTGAGAGTCATTGAATAAGGCGTGGTCAGGGCCACGGTTCCTCCACGGATTGGCCGCACGAAATGGGGTTCAGTCCGATCCGTACTGTTGGGGTGCCCATGCCACCGCTCCGAAGATGATCGGAGTCGTGTGGCTGGGATGCGAAAAGATACCGGTGGCTCAGCACTCCCGCAAGGGTTTTGTCAAATTTCACCGGTGTGACTTGCGCGAACCCTTGTGGCAAAGGGATACACAGGGGCTGGTGTGACCGATTCCACTTCCGTGGTTGAGGTGTCGCGGGCCTCTACAGTTGCCGACCATGACCCTTGTCGTCGCTCATCGAGGCGCATCGGCGGCGAATCCGCCGGGCAATACGCCGGCCGCATTTGCTGCATCAGCCTCGCTCGGGGCCGATTGGGTGGAACTTGATGTTCATTGCACCGCCGACGGAGGGCTCGCCGTTCATCACGACCCGCACCTTGTCGACGGGAGGATATTGGGCGAGATGAAGGCGGCCGATCTTCCTGATTTCGTTCCGTTGCTCTCAGAGGTACTGGAATTGACCGCCGGAATTGGCGTCAATGTGGAGATCAAACCCGATGGGATTTTGGCCTTACGCCCCACTCTTATTGATGGCGTGGTGTCGCTGCTTGAATCGTTTGGTGACTCGGAGCGCTTCCTGGTCACCTCCTTCGACCTCTCCATTATCAATTCGGTGCGCTCGATTGCTCCCAGTATCGCCACGGGTTTTTTGGTGGTGTCAGTCTCCGGTGACGGTGACGGTGACGGTGACGCGATCGCGGTAACCGCGGCGCAGGGCCATAAGGCAATTAATCCTTGGCACGCGCTTGTCGACGCAGAAGTTGTTCGCCGCGCCCACGACCACGGTCTTGAGGTCAACGTATGGACTGTTGATGATCCGGAACGCATGCGTGAACTTATTGAGTTTGGCGTGGACGCCATCATCACGAATGTTCCTGATGTATGTCGAGCAGTTATCGATGCCGGTTAGCACGCATGAGCGAATTTCAGGCTGTGGCTAACGGAACAACTAAGGACAACACCTCGGGTTCGTAACGAACTTCAAGATGGGCCACATCGCCGAGATAATCGCCATCGACCTGGTAAGGAACTGGTCCGTATCCTTCGATCACTGCGCTTGTGACCTCGTTGTTCACCACAACATTGCGGTCTTTTTGTAATCGTCGGCCGGAACCAAGCGCCGAGAGAAGTACCCGCGCAAATGGGATCGCATTGAGCGTGTGCAGTGTGACGACGCTGAGTGGTCCATCAAGGGTTGCTTCAGGCGCAATCGTGAATGGTCGAGTGCCAATGAATGTGTACGGGTCGGTGTTCAAAAAGATGGTGAACATCGCGTCGTCAATTGTTGGTTGGCCTTCCACCTGGACCGAAAAACGCGGACGCTTTCGGTCGTAGTGGCGCAACCATGTATTGAACCCAGCCCAACCGAACAGCACGTGATTCGCGTAGCGCTTGAGCGAGCCTCGTCGTTCAACTTGGGCAACTACTGCGGCATCGAAACCGATGCCGGCATGAAACAGGAAATAGCGACCATTCACTGAACCAAGCCCGATGCGCCGAAACGATTGGTTCGAAAGCGCATCAAGCAGCGCACCGGTCGCCTCAATGGGATCATCGGGAAGCCCGAGGGTGCGAGCAAAGACATTGGTGGAACCGCCCGGGAGGACGGCCAGAGCAGTTGAAGTACCGGCCAATCCGTTGGCGGCCTCATTGAGCGTTCCGTCTCCGCCCAGCACGACGACCACGTCGGCGCCATCGGCCGCAGCCGTAGCCGCGAGTCGGGTGGCATGTCCACGATGAACAGTTTCGGCCACCGTGACCTCATGGTCGGCCGCTAGGGCCTTGGTAATAACCACGCGACCACGCGCGGTGACCGAGGATGCCGATGGATTCACAACTAAATGGACCTTCACAAGGATTCTGACCGTAGTGGAGCCGCTGGGGTCAGATTTGAGTGGTCTCGGATGGGTCTCGTCTCATGATTTGGCCCCAACCCCATTTCGGGGGCAGGATCGGGCCATGAATGTTGTCGTCTGTGTCAAACAGATCCCGGACCCGGCTGACCCGGGGGCGTTGGATCCCACCAAAAAAACCCTAAAGCGAGAGGGCAAGCTCATCCTCGACGAATCCGATTCCTACGGAGTCGAGATGGCATTGCAACTTGTCACCACCGCCGGTGGCGGCGAGGTCACTCTCGTTTCCATGGCCCCGAATGGTGAAGTGTCTGGTCTTCGTACCGCACTTGCTATGGGTGCGGCCAAGGCCATCCTCGTCAGTGACGATGCACTCGCTGGTAGCGATGCCCTCGCCACTGCCAAGGTGCTGGCCAAGGCCATCGCACGCGTTGAGGGAGTCGACCTTGTGCTCACCGCAACCGAATCATCCGATGGTTACACCGGAACTGTGCCCGAGCAGATCGCAGGTCTTCTGGATCTTCCGTCGGTCACTTTTGCAAAGTCGATCAGCATCGAAGGCGGCATCGCAAAGGTGAAGCGACAGACCGAAACTGGTTACGACGATGTTGAGTGCCCACTTCCTGCCGTGGTCTCGGTAACCGCTGGCGTTGTTGAGCCTCGTTATCCGTCGTTCAAGGGCATCATGGCGGCGAAGTCAAAGCCGGTCGACCTGCTCTCGGTCGCCGATCTTGGTCTTGATGCATCGCAGGTTGGCTGGGCCGGCGCCGGTCAGTCCATCGTGTCGATTACCGAAGCCCCTACCCGTGAAGCTGGTGAAGTCTTCGAAGATGACGGCACCGCTGCTGAGAAGATCGTGGCATTCCTCGACGATCTCAAGGTCCTTTAGGAGGAACTGAATATGGCTCTCTCGAAGATTTGGGTGCTTGCCGAAGCAACTGACGGCAAGGTCAACACCGCCACACTTGAAATTCTTACCAAGGCCCGCTCATTGGCCGACACTGTTGAAGCCGTGTACTTCGGTGCTGATGCCGATGCCGTGGCTGGCCAACTTGGCGAGTTCGGCGCATCGAAGGTCTACACAACGGGTGACCTTGCCGGCGCTTTGCCGGGTGTTCCCGTTGCCGGCGCTATCGCTGCACTTATCGAGGGCGGCAACGCTCCCGACGCGATCATCGCTGCTACCAGTTACGTCGGTCGTGACATCTCCGGTCGTCTGTCGGCCAAGCTCGATCGCACTGTCATCACCAACAACACCGACCTCGAGGTCGATGGCGACAAACTCGTTACCACCGAGCCTGTGTTCGGTGGATCCACCGATGTGAAGACCACCTTCACTGCCGCTGGTCCCCATCTCGTACTCGTGCGTCCGAAGTCATTCGTGGCCGAGTCTGCTGGTGGCGGTGCTGCTGCGGTAGAGACCATTGCTGTTCCCGACTCAGGCAAAAGCGGTGGGGCCAAGATCGTGAACCGTTTTGTCGAAGAGCGTGAAGGACCCTCGCTTGACGAGGCCGCCATTGTTGTTTCCGGCGGTCGTGGTTTAGGCGATAAGGCCAATTACGCCATGATCGAAGAACTGGCCAAGCTCCTTGGTGCTGCCCCTGGCGCATCACGCGCCATCGTCGATGCCGGATGGGTGCCCTACAGCTATCAGGTCGGTCAAACCGGCAAGGTTGTAAAGCCCACCGTGTACATCGCTGCGGGTATCTCTGGTGCTACTCAGCACATGGTTGGCATGAAGGGCTCCAAGAACATCATCGCCATCAATAAAGACGCCGAAGCTCCCATTCTTGCGGTGAGCGATCTTGGCATCGTGGGCGATGTGCACAAGGTTCTGCCTGCACTTATCGAGGCTCTCAAAGCTCGCTAAGTAGAACTTCTATTCGTCAAAGGGTCCCGGTCATTGGCTGGGGCCCTTTGCGTTTTCTTCACGTCCTTTGCGTTTTCTTCACGTGTTGATTGTGGCCGTTAATGCTCGGGGCTGACACACTGGCTACCCCTCTTCGGCGGAAATGTTTAGGTTCGCGTTGTTCGCGTTGTTCGCGTTGTTCGCGTTGTTCGCGTTGTTCGCGTTGTTCGCGTTGTTCGCGTTGTTCGCGTTGTTCGCGTTGTTCGCGTTGTTCGCGTTGTTCGCGTTGTTCGGTCTTGCCGGTCATCCGTTCATCGTTCATGGCTCAGTCGTCTTGGTGCCCCTCGCGGCAATTGGCACCGTTGTCATTGCGTTGTGGCCAGCGGCGAGAAATCGAATTGGGAAAACATTCCACAGTGCCCGCGGTTCAGTCGGGCGAACGCGACTAACTCTTTGCTGATTAGACGAGCGGCCAGGGGTAACGCTGGCCACTTTCGTCTATGGGAAGAACGCCGTTGCGCAGAAGTGCTTTTGCTCGGGCGAGAATGGCATCGCGCTCGAAGACGCCGAGCAATGATGCAACTGCATCGGGAAGTCCGGTCTCGATTAAGTGATCAAGGTCGGTCAACGTCGCGTCGGCAATCTCTTCACCGCCGAAGTCCCAAATGACAGTGCGAAGTTTGAAATCGGCGTGAAACGAGAGCCCATTATCAATTCCCCAAATATGCCCATCGGCATCAATGAGACAGTGACCGCCTTTACGGTCGGTGTTATTGGAGATAAAATCGAATACGGCGAAGCGACGCAATTGGTCGTGGGTAGCTTCGTCTTCGATCATGGTGAAGTAATGCTGTCCAAAGTCGGCTTCGATATATCGCTGCACCGAACCAATGTCATGGGGAGCGTCGTCGCGTGCGATTGTGAACGGAACGATGTCCCAGCCGAGTACATCGCTTAATTCGAAGGCCGCTACCTCACGTTTCCACAGTCCGTCGGGGAAGTCCCAAAGTGGGCGCTCACCGGCATGAGGTTTGTAGATGACTCGAACTGCTGTGTCGTTGAGGACAGCCTCGGCAAGAAACGTGGCGTTGGAACTCCAGGGCATACGACCAATGAGTTCGATAGTGCCGTTGCTGATCACCTCGATGTCATTGCCACTGGCCTCGGTTAGTTCAGGCGAGGACATGGGTGGCCACCGGGATCCATGGGACGACCGCATAACGGACAAGCCGGTCGCCCGGCTCGAACGATGTCGGCGCCGACTGCGATAAACGCAGCCACCTGGGCGCGAGTGAGACTGATGCGTGCGCTGGCTGGTTCAAGTCCAATAGCAACAAGAACATCGGGATCATCGAAGTCGAGTGACTCGGCAAGGTCCTCATCGATTTCGATGAGTTCTTCCGCCACGATTACCAAACGGTCGTCGGCCTCTTCGTAGGCCACAGCAAGCCGACCGATGATCCATTCGAGATCGAGCGGTTCAAACGCTGTGGTGGGAGCGATAAACGATCCAGGATGAATCGCAGGAAGGTCGGTGAGAATGCCCCCGAGGTAATCGCATAATGCCGCCACCTGTTGTTTCTCAAGCTTGAACGACAGCGAATTATCCACGGTTGTGACCTGCAAGAAGAACGTGCGGTTACCAGGCGTTCCGATAGTTCCAGGAACAACGGCAATTGGTTCGGTGAAATTCCAGGAAACGCTCATGACAATCCAAGTTTCGATAAATCATCGCCGGTGGAATTCACTGCAAGCACGGCAGGGCCTGACGCTGAGTACATGATCGCCGAAATTGAGCACGGCGAGATGACGATTCGTTGAAATAAATCGAGATGCGTACCGAGCGCTTGCGCGACTGCCGCTTTGATCGGATCGGCATGCGACACCACAACGATTGTTTGGCCAGGGTGGCGCTCCACCAGCGTTCCGATGGTGTCAACCATTCGGGTTTGCATTGCCGCTAACGACTCGCCATTTGGAAACGTGAATCCACTCGGGTAGCGCTGGACGGTTGTCCATTCGGGCAACTTACGCAGAGCACTAAGGCGCTTACCGGTCCAGTCGCCAAAATCGCATTCGAGCAGGCCGCGCTCAATCTGCACTTTGAGTCCACTAGCCGCCGCAATTGGTTTAGCGGTTTCGCGGGTCCGTTCAAGTGGTGACGCGTAGACAGCACTCACCTTCTTCAGTGCTGCGATGCGTGATGCGGCGGCGTTGGCCTGAGCAATGCCAGTTTCGGCGAGATGAAGGCCCTTGGCTCGACCCGGCAGCGTGGTGCCAGTTGTTGGGGTCTGTCCGTGACGGACCATCAAGACGAGCGTGGGTTGGGGGGTCGAACGCTGACGTGCCATGGAACCGAAAGCCTACCGATACGACAGCGAGGCGAGACGGGCCGATGGCGGAATGAGGGATGGCCCGACTACGGTGTCCTCGGTCCGACGCCCCCCGGTGATCGGAGACAAGAGTTCATGAGGCTTGGTTAATGAAGAAGTCGAGTACACCACTGCGAGGACGGATTCGGTTTGCAACGCTTGGCGCAGCAGCCCTTTTGGTGATTGGCCTCAGCGGCTGCAGCGCCAGCAATGTGCCGAAGGCCTACAACACCATCACCGAGCAGAACTTCCTCGAGTTGTGCACCAACAACTACTTCAACATTACTGGTGAGGTCACTGACTCCAGCGGCGAGGGTCCCATCGATCCCGCGCTTAGTCAGACCAGCAGCACCGTTAAGGCCGATATTTCTGCGCCGACGGCGATTCAGTGTGTCTGCCAGTACAACGTCTTTGTGAATCAGGTCCCGATCAACGATGACCCGCAAAACGTGAAGAGTGGCTACAACGGCCCGAACTTCTCCGATCTCAACGGCAAGTTGAAGACCGATCCCGAAGGGGCATGGGCAACTGTGCCTACTTCAGTGACAGATGGACTTACGAAGTGCATGTCGGCACAACCCGCGTCATCGTCAACTACGTCGGACACTGCTGCGCCTAGCACCACGACAACGATGAACTAATCGAGTAGCCAGCATTCTAGCCCCTCGCTACTTTTTCCGTACGGGAAGTCCTACTCGTACAGATGGGTTGGCCCATTGTGGCCAGCGGGCCCGGCTCTTTTCGGCCAATTTGCGCAGAAGCGAAATTGCGCCGGGGTCTTCATCGCCGGGGCGCGCTTCAATGGATCCGTCGGCAATCATCCGAGAAATAATTTCTCGGCCGAGGTCTGTGCGGACAATGGTGAGCGTCCAGTCATCGTCGTTACCAATACCGCCAGTAGAGATGTCGGCGTGTTCCGCCGCGAAGTCGGGGCAGTGCGCGCAACCTTCGCGGGTCCAGTCGTGGCATTCCTTCAGGTTGACCTCGTGGTAACTGCCATCTTTGGTCCAAATCTGGAACACCCCTTTGATGTTCATCTTCGTGATCTCGGATTTAGGGATTCGGTACTTCGCTTCAAATAATTCTTCGAAGATCGCGTCGTCGAACGTCTTTGAACACAACAGACCAATGTTGAAAACGATTGGTTTGGAAATTTTGCCGACCTTACGAGACCACATCACCGGCGCAATTGATGACTGACAACTCATGCCGACGAGGGCAAGTCGCGATAAGCCGCGTTCTATGGCCTCGTCGAGGGCGAGCGTGTTGGCAGAATAGGTGTAGCGACTGCCAGAGCCGGCCAGAACTTCTTCGCGAGTTGTGGCAACTCCAGGGATTGCCTTCCAAGTGGAAGCATCGCCACCCTCGAGATACGAGATGAGTGCGCTATCGATGTAGTCGTTATCGAGCGCCCAAATAAGCAGAGCCGATACGAGCCCACCGTCTTGGCCCATGCGGTGGACCATGTCGTCACTGGCGCGGGTAAGAAGAATATCGGAATAAATACCAGCGACTTCGTCGTCCTCGCGTTCACGACCAAATAAATGTTCGTCGGCCTGATGTTCCCAATCGCCGAAGCGTGGACATGCGCGGGTGCAACTGGTGCAACCTTTTTGACCGTGGCCGCAATCGGTGGGCCCAAGTTCGGCTTCAAGATGGAACGGCTTGTAGCCGCCGGACTCGTGGTTGTAGCCAATGACATCGTGGGGGCACGCGATCACACAACCGGCGCAGCCGGTGCATAGCCCGGTGCTAATGACGTCGTTGTAGAGCTCTTTCCACTGAAATTTCCAGCGTTCGGCTTTGGCGGGGGTGGCTGTTGTTGTTCCCTCGGTGCTCATGGAGGCTAAATCTACCGTGTGCGAGGTCGAATCTCCCCTCCAAGACAGGGATGAGCGAGAGATTGGACGGGACATGCTGGCTTCGGAAGACTACCGAACATGGATCTCAATTATCCCGCCGAAGCAGAGGCCTACCGCAGCATCGTTCACGGATGGCTTGAAGAGAATCTCCCGAAGGGATGGTTCGAACCAGGTTTCAGAATGTCCAACGATGAGCGAGAATTGTTCCTTGAACAATGGACCAGCAAGTTGTACGGGGGCGGATGGATTTGTGCGGCGTGGCCTAAAGAGTACGGCGGTAAGGGCCTCACAACAATGGAAGCAGTTGTTGTTGCCGAGGAATTTGCAAACGCAGGGGCGCCAATGCGCGCCGATTTCTTTGGCGACACACTTGTTGGTCCCACCATCTTGCAGTGGGGCACTGAGGAACAAAAGAAAGAGTTCCTTCCCAAGATTCTTTCCGGCACCATTGCGTGGTGCCAAGGGTTCAGCGAACCCGACGCTGGTTCCGATCTTGCCAACCTTGGGGCCAAGGCTGTGCTTGATGGCGACGAATGGGTCATTAACGGTCAGAAGATTTGGACCACGCAAGGTTTCATCGCCGACTACGTGTTCATTCTTTGTCGTACCGACCCTGATGCGCCGAAGCACAAGGGAATTTCGTATCTCCTTTGCCCGATGGATCAGCCCGGCGTCGAGGTGCGACCCATCAAGCAGATCGATGGTTCATCTGAATTCGCCGAGGTGTTTTTCACTGATGCGCGTTGTTCAAAAGAAAACGTTGTAGGTGGATTGAACAATGGTTGGAGTGTGGCCATGACCACACTTGGTTTTGAACGCGGTACTTCTGCGACCACCGGTTATCGCCGATTCGAATCTGAACTTCGCCACATCATCGAAATAGCGAAAGCGAATGGCACCATTAACGATCCGATGATTCGTCAACGTCTTGCGCTCGCATACTCGAAGGTACAGATCATGCGCATCAATGGACTTCGTTCACTCACTTCTGTTGTGCACAACCGCACGGACTTTGGCGTGACCGCTCTTGGTGCCACCAACAAAATCTTCTGGAGCGAGTATCACCAGCAAGTGATGAAACTGGCCATGGACATTCTTGGCCCCAGCGCACAGTTGTTGCAGGGTGATCCTGGCGAAGAAGAGTCCATCCCTGGCTATGGTCGTCGGGCTGTGAATCCTATTTATCCGGCCAACGCTCTGCAGTCCTCATTCTTCTTCAGCCGTTCAGAAACGATCTGGGGCGGCACCTCGCAGATCCAACGCAACATCGTGGGGGAGCGGGTTCTGGGCTTGCCCAAGGAGCCCAAAGTAGCGGTGTAGGTAACTTTCTTCCGAAAAACTCTGAGCCACACGACCGTTATGGGGTGACAGGGCCTTGGAATGACCCACGGCTATCCTTAGTGGGTCATGTCCGATGTACCCCCCACGTCGGGAGATGCGGCCCGTCCTTGGGGTGCCGATTCCCCTGCGCCCTCCTCCAGTTCGCCCTCTGCGGAGAGTGCTGCGCCCGCTGGGCGTTCGGGCCGCAAAGTATTGGCCAATTCTTCGACTCCTCGATCCTCGAAAAGCGCGACCGCGGGTGCGGCCAACGCCGCCAGGCCAGAGTTTCGCCATGCCAAGGCCACGTCGCGAAAGAAGATGGTTCTCAAAGGCGGGGTCATCCTCATGGTGGTGGCGCTACTGACCGTTGCCGGAGTAGCTGGGTATGGGTGGTATCGCTTCAACCAGATCGGTAGAGAAAATCTCACCTTGGCTCAGGCGCAAGGTGGCGTGCAGAACATTCTCATCGTTGGCTCCGATAGCCGCGCCGTTGTCGATAAGAGCGACCCCAATTCGGCCGCCTTCCTGACTGGCAAGGGTGCCGATTCCGCAGGGCAACGTTCCGACACAATTATGGTCGCTCGTCTTGATTCGAAGAATAAGACCATCGATCTCATGTCATTTCCTCGTGATCTTTGGTTGCCCATCCAACCCTCAGGGGAAGAGGAGCGCATCAATACGGCGTTCGCTCAAGGCAAAGACAGCGCCGATGGAGCGCAACGGCTCATCGACACCATCAAGGTCGATTTCGATATTGATATCAACCACTACATCGAGATCAACTTCAAGTCGTTCCAAGGGATCACTGACGCAGTTGGTGGTGTTCCGTTGTATTTCGAAAAACCGGTGCGCGATCGAAATTCCGGTTTCTACCAATACGACACTGGATGTCACACATTGAAAGGTGAACAGGCGCTTGCCTATACGCGCTCACGCCACCTCGAGTACTACGACGTAAAAACAAAGAGGTGGATTGAAGATCCGAGTGCTGATCTTGGTCGTATCACGCGTCAGCAATTTTTCATTCGAACAATGTTCGATAGGGCACAGCAGAAACTTGGCAATCTTGATGTCAAGGCGGTGAACAACATCGTTTCATCGACCGCCGACAACATTTCGCTCGACTCCAAGTTCGGCGTCGGTGATCTCATCGCACTTGGTAAGTCGTTCAAGGGATTCTCCGGTGACCAAATTCAGTCGCACGCGTTGCCGGTGTATCTGGACATGACCAGCGGTGGGGCAAGCATTCTGCGTCTCAATGCGGCCGCGGCCGAAGAGGTCTTTAATGTTTTCCGAGGTCTTCCGCCGGGCACCGTCACACCTGGTTCGGTCACCGTTGGGGTTTCGAGTGCATCAGGGGTAAAAGGGCGAGGCGCGGATGTCGCTAACCAACTCAAAGCCCTCGGTTACCTTGCGTCTGCTGTTGGTGATGTCACCAAGACCCAGTCGGCGACAGTTGTGAAATTTAAGCCGGGGTTCGAGGGGCAGGCCGATTTGTTGGCTCGTCAACTTGGTGGTGGTGCAACACTTCAAGAGGACAAGACGCTGTCATCAAAGACGCCAGTCGTGCTCACGCTCGGCACATCTTTCACTGGGGTACTTCCACAAGCCACGCCGGCCCCGACCACGACAACGCTGGAAGGTAGTCCTGCTACCACCGCACCGACGGGTCCTGTCACCACTGTGAAGCCTGGTGAGATTACCGATTTCGTTGGGGTCCTCGCTGGTAAACCCCCGGCCGGTACCGTCTGCGACTGATGTCGCTAACGCTGTCGCTCACCGACGCTCTTACTGATTCTGTAAACGCCACTCCGGATGCACCGGCAATCATCGTTGGTGCCGATGTTGTTTCGTTCGCCGAACTCCACAGGCGCGTGCGGGCGTCACTTGTTGCGCTCGATGAATTGGTAGGCGAAGGACAGCGAGTCGCAATCATTGGCCCTAACCATCGGATTTGGATTGAGTCCTATTATTCGGTGCCTGGTTCGGGGCGATTGTTGGTGTTTCTTAACCACAGACTTAGTGCAGGAGAGTTAGTGGCGTTACTTGCTCGCAGTGGCGCCAGCGCTGTGATCGGTGAGCCGTCACAACTGGCTCGGCTTCGTGATGCTGGAGTGGTGCTTCCCATGGAGGATTGGGAAAAATGGGAGAGACGCGTCAGCGCAGTGGTCGATCTTCCTGAGTTACCAATTGTTGATCCGATGCAATCGGCATGGCTGCTCTTCACCAGTGGTACTACCGCAGCTCCGAAAGGTGCGTTGCTATCGCATTCCAGCGTTCTGTCGGCCGTAGCGGCGAGCACCGCAGCGCGACCAGTTGAGCCCGATGATGTTTACATCTTTCCGTTTCCGTTGTGCCACGTTGCCGGGTACAACGTCGTACATCGTCATATCCATGGTCGGCCAGTGGTGCTCATCGATCAATTCGATGCGTCATCATTTTGTGACGCAGTGGAAGCGAATCGTGCAACCTCAACATCTCTCGCGGCCACAATGTTGGCCTCGATAGTCGATGAACTTGAGTCCAATCCGTCGCGACTGGAGCAGCTCCGTTCGCTTCGAACTGTTGCCTACGGTGCTTCTCCGATGCCGTCCTCACTGTTGCGTCGAACCCATGATCTTCTCGGGGTGGAATTTGCCCAAGGCTATGGAATGACCGAGCTTTCAGGTAACGCCGTCTTTCTTGACGCCGCCCACCATCGGCGAGGGTTTACGGGTGAACCAGAACTTCTGCGGGCCGCCGGTGTGGCTGCGCCCGGGGTTGAACTGCGACTTGTTAGTGACGATGGCCAGGAGGTGCCTGAAGGCGGGTTAGGTGAAATTACGGTTCGCTCGGATCAAGTGATGAAGGGGTATCTCGATGATCCCGATGCAACTGCGACTGCGCTCGGTAATGGGTGGCTCCACACCGGAGATATCGGAAAAATCATCGATGGCGTTCTCTATGTTGTCGATCGCAAGAAAGACATCATCATCACTGGTGGCGAGAATGTTTCATCGCTAGAGGTGGAAGACGTGATCTCGCATTTTCCAAACATCTCGCGAGTCGCCGTGGTGGGGGTTCCCGATCCGATATGGGGCGAGAACGTTTGTGCAGTCGTTGTTGTGAAAGCCGGTGAGGTCCTGAACCCAAGTGATCTTGTTGCGCACGTTCGTGCGTCACTGGGTGGATTTAAGGTGCCTCGCCACATTGTTGAAATGCACGAATTACCGGTGAATGGTTCAGGAAAAGTTCTCAAGAACGAACTGAGAGATCAACTTCTCAACAATCCATCGTTACTTGGAAACCGACTCTAAAGAGTGCCCTCGGCAGGATTCGAACCTGCGCACACGCCTCCGGAGGGCGATGCTCTATCCCCTGAGCTACGAGGGCTGGCCCCTGAGCTGCGAGGGCTGGATAGCCACGCGACCCTAGCCGAGGAGCCGCCGAGTTCTTTAGATGAGCATGTTGACGGCTCTCGCCGCGACAAGACCGACCGTTACTAAAGCAGAGCCTGATTGCAACATCATGAGCGCTTTGGCCCGAAACGTAAGCGGCATGCAGTCGGTGGGACTGAAAGCAGTGGAGTTGGTGAAACTCGTGTACAGGTAGTCAAAGAAGGTGGGCATCCAGGGGTCACTGAATACTTCGGGTGTGGCTTGCTGCGGATAGAGAAAATCGCGGGATCGTTCGGGAAGTTCGTGGCGTTGGGCCGGCCCACCCCCGTCAAGTTCCCAGTACCAAAGCGCATAGACAATGACACTGGTGAGCCACAACGTGATTGCCGCGTAGATAAGTCGCTTGCCTTCAATAATGCGCGCCGCGAGTAGGTCATTAACGAGCAATCCCAATGCCGTGAGGATCGAAATCGAGAGCAAGGCGATAAGTGCGATCGAGAGCGTTCGCAGCAGTAGCGAGTCGGGGTCGCTTCGATCAGGATTTGCAAGCGAGAGAACGATTAAGAGAACCAGCTCAATCGAAGGAAGTATCCATTTTGGGCCAACGATGAGAGTTTGCGGCAAGAAAAGATAAAGCAGGATCGCAAACAGCAGGGCAATTGTTGCTGGCCAGCGAGGTTCGTGGCGGTCTTCTCGAGGGATGCCAGACATCAGTTGTTGTTGCGGTTCGTTCCAACGGGGACGATCACCCGACCGAAAGGCCATAACGCAAGCGTTGCGAGTTTGAACGATTGAATTCCGAACGGAATACCGATGATCGTGATGCACAGCAAGATGCCCGAACCGATGTTGACGAGAAACAAGCCCCACCCGACAAGGAGTAGCCACAGGACGTTGAAGCCAACCTCAAGGCAACCGTCGGATTTTCCGATTGTTGCGGTTCGGCCAAACGGCCATAGGGCAAACCTTGCAAGTTTGAATGCCTGCACGCCGAATGGGATCCCGATGATCGTGATGCACAGCAAGATGCCGCCGAGCACGTATCCAATAGCAAGCCATATGCCGGCAAAGATGAGCCAGAGGATGTTGCCGATCGTCTTCATGGGGCGAAACTACTGCCCGAAGGATTGGAGAGTTGGCTATCGATGCTCGACGCCGACGGCGCGTAACTTTGAACGGAAATCGGAATAGCCCCGATCGAGCAGATCGACGCCATGAATGAGGCTTTCGCCTTCAGCGGCCGCTGCGGCGATGACATAGGAGAAGCCGGCGCGAAGGTCAGGCACCACAAGTTCGGCGCCATGGAGTTTGGTGGGGCCAACCACAACTGCGGAATGGCGATGGTTAGCGGCACCGAATCGGCATCGGGTCGGGCCGAGACATTCGGTGAACACCTGTATTTGTGCACCAAGTGATCGCAGGGCGTCGGTGTAGCCGAGACGGTCTTCGTAGACGGTTTCGTGTACAACGCTCACCCCCTCGGCTTGGGTGAGCGCGGTAACGAACGGTGATTGCCAGTCGGTCATAAAACCGGGATGAACGTCGGTCTCCAGAGCGAGAGGGCGAAGCATGCGGCGAGCTCGTTGGAACGTAAGCGTGTCACCCTCGGCATCGATGGTGAAATCTCCACCAGCGCGTCGATACACATTGAGAAATGTCGAAAGCAGTTGTTGTTGAACGCCATGAACGGTGATCTCGCCGCCGGTAGCTAATGCCAGTGACGCCCATGATGCCGCTTCAAGGCGATCACCGATGACGCGGTGTTCAAACCCGCCCAGTTCGGACACGCCGGTTACACGGATGGTTCGGTTGGGTTCAACCGAGATGATTGCGCCCATTTTCTGCAGCACCGCAATGAGATCGAGAATTTCGGGCTCGATGGCGGCATTGCCAAGTTCGGAATCTCCTTCTGCAAGTACCGACGCAAAAAGAAATTGTTCCGTTGCTCCGACACTAGGGAACGGCAAATCGATACGAGCGCCACGCATGCGGTCGACAGTGAGTTCGATGGTGTCCTCGTAATGCACATCGCGTGCACCAAAGGCCCGCAGGACGTTGAGATGAAAATCAACCGGACGAGGTCCGATGGAACATCCACCAGGAGCGGCAACAACTGCATGACCGGTGCGATGCAATGAAACAGCAGTTGTGAGAACGGGGATTCGACTTGCGGCATGGAGTCGCATGACATTGGCTTCGCTCAATGCCTGAAAATTATGAGCGGTGATGTCAACGCGATCTTCCGAGTGGGTGACGGTGCCGCCGGCGATGGTGATGAGTTCGTCGACCACACCGATATCGGTGATCGCGGAGATGTTGGTGAGGCGGCAGGTGGCAGAAGTGAGCAACGCCGCAATCATGGCTTTAGGCAATGCGTTCTTTGATCCCCGCACCGTGATTTCGCCCGCTACGGGTTCGCCGCCTCGCACGAGCATGGTGTCGGAGAGGCCCGAGGTGGTCTCTTGGGGAGGGGAAGGGTCACTCATGAGCCTCTAATGCTAGGGCCGAGAGTCGCGGTCAACGCCATTATCAAGGCAAGTCTGGTTTCCCACTTGGTGGGAAAAGGTCGAAACTGGCACCGGGGCATCGGTGGCGCGGCCACTAGGGTTCGAAGGCCCCACGCTCTTTCGACCGGAGACAACAGTTCTGTGATCCGCGACACCCTCGCTACTGCTCTGCGCTCGGCGCTTTCGACCCTCGAGGTCTACCCCTTGCCAGAGACAATTTCTCTTGAACGTCCCGCCCGCCGTGAACATGGGGACTGGTCGTCGAATGTTGCCTTGGTAGCGGCAAAGGGCGCCGGATGGAACCCTCGCGAACTTGCCGGCAAGATCACCGAAATTCTCACGGCCGAACTTCCTGACCATGTGCTGTCCGTGGAGATCGCCGGTCCCGGATTTGTGAACTTCCGCTTGGCCGACTCTTGGCTTCACGATGTGCTGGCCGATGTTCAAACTGAAGGCGTTGAGCAGTACGCGCGATTCGCTCTAGGGGGGACTAAGAAAGTTTTATTGGAGTTTGTGAGCGCCAACCCCACTGGCCCACTGCACGCTGGTCATGGTCGCGGCGCCGCCTATGGCGACTCGTTGGCCCGAATCCTTGAACGTTGCGGATACGACGTCACTCGTGAGAACTACCTCAATGACCGTGGAACCCAAATGCAATTATTCACGGCCTCGCTCATCGCCCGCCGCGATGGGACACCACTTCCTGATGGTGGTTACAAGGGCGACTACATCGTCGAGTGGGCGGCAGAACTACCTGTAGGGGTTGACGTTGCCGAATGGGGCGAAGAACGCGCCGTTACCGATCACCGTTTAACGCTAAGTCGGATGAACGTGAATTTCGATTCGTGGTTCAGTGAGAAGTCGATGGTTGCATCAGGGGCCATCGACGTGACACTTGCCGATCTTCGTGATCGCGGTGTGGTCTACGACCACGAGGGCGCAGTGTGGTTGCGTTCGACCGATTACGGCGACGACAAGGATCGAGTACTCATTAAGAGCGATGGTGAATTCACCTATCTACTTCCCGACATCGCGTACCACCGCGACAAGTTCTCGCGTGGCTACGACCTTCTTATCGATGTTTGGGGCGCCGACCATCACGGCTATGTGCCGCGCATGAAAGCAGCGATGCAGGCGCTCGGCCATGATCCTTCCGAACTCGAATGCGCCATCATTCAACTTGTCAATCTGCTGAAGGGCGGCGAGCCGGTTCGCTTTTCGAAGCGAGCGGGCGACATTGTCGAATTGGCCGAAGTGCTTGACGAAGTTGGTGCCGATTCAGCTCGCCTTACCTATCTGCTGCAGTCGATCGATTCCCCACAGACGTTTGACTACGACGTCGTGAAGAGCCGGGCTATGGATAATCCGGTCTTCTACGTGCAGATGGCGTATGCGCGTATTCGTTCTATCTTTCGGGTTGCGTCTGAACGAGGTATCGCTATCGCTCCGCTTTCGGAAGTCGATCTTTCGTTACTCACGCATAAGCGAGAACTTGATGTTCTGCGCGCTCTGTCCGAACTCCCCGACACCGTTGTCACGGCCGCGGCCGATAAAGCTCCGCATCGCATCACAACCTGGGTGCGCGAACTCGCAGGAACAGTGCACGGCTTTTACCACGACTGTTATGTGCTCGGTGACGACGTCTCCCCGCAACTCACCCAGGCCCGTCTGCATCTTGTTGAAGCGGCTTCTGTCGGTCTCGCAATTGGTCTCGACCTGCTCGGCGTAAGTGCGCCCGAGCAAATGTGAGCAACTCATGACAGTCCTGCCGTTCTCGTTGCTTCCCGAAAACGCCACCGTGGGCGACAAGGGCCAATTAGTTATTGGTGGTTGCGACACGCTTGAGTTGGCCGCCCAGTTTGGTACGCCGCTGTTTGTTTATGACGAAGCACATCTGCGGGATCGCTGCCGCGAAGCAGTTGCCGCATTTGGTCTGGGCGTGAACTACGCATCAAAGGCATTTTTGTGCATTGCGATGGCGCGGCTTGCTGCCGAGGAGGGATGCAATATCGATGTCTCCACTGGTGGCGAATACCACGTCGCCCGCGCTGCTGGTGTTCCTGCCGATCGTCTTGTGCTTCACGGCAATAACAAGAGCACTGAAGAATTGCGGCGAGCGATGGAAGAAGGTATTGGTCGAATCATCATCGATTCATTCGATGAAATGGATCGTATTGAGGCGCTCGTTGCTGAAGGTCTCCCAATCCCGTCGGTTCTTCTGCGGATCACGCCTGGGGTCGAAGCGCACACCCACGAATTTGTTCGCACGGGCCAAGACGATTCCAAGTTTGGTTTCGGCCTTAACTCTGGTGAAGCAGATCGAGCCGTCGAGCGCGCCCTCGCCTCGAAGGCACTCAATCTCGTTGGCCTCCACGTGCACATTGGTTCACAGGTTTTCGATGCCTCATTTTTTGAAATGGCCATCGAGGTGCTCGCTCCTTTCGTAAACCGCCTTGGGCTTCCCGAACTTTCAATCGGTGGCGGCCTTGGCGTTGCGTATGTCGAAGGTGACAAGTCGGCGACGATCACCGAATGGGGAACCGTTGTTACTGACGCGTGTCGCGTTGCTGGGATTACTGCCCGTGTCACTGCCGAGCCAGGGCGTGCGCTGGTTGCCCAGGCTGCCGTCACGTTGTATTCGGTCGGAACCATCAAAGATCTTCCGGGCATCCGCACCTATGTTTCTGTCGATGGCGGCATGAGCGATAACCCGCGACCGGTTCTCTACGGAAGCGGATACGAAGCGTTTCTTCCTCGTGAGGTTGAGGCCGACCGAACTCGTACAGTCACTGTTGTTGGAAAGCATTGCGAATCCGGAGACATCCTTATTCGCGATGCGTCAGTGCCGGCCGATCTTGCTGTTGGAGACATCCTCGCCACGCCCGTGACGGGAGCGTATGGCGTATCGATGGGGTCGAATTATAACAAAATCACTCGACCTGCAGTGGTCTTCGTTGCCGATGGTCGTGCTCGTCTTGTTGTTCGTCGCGAAACGTTCGACGATCTACTCATATGCGACGTCGACTGAGGAAATAATGGATACCGCGGAATACGTCATAGTCGGTATCGCAGTGTTCCTTTCCGCACTCATTCAAACCATCACTGGGTTCGGTTTTTCTCTTCTTGCTGTTCCTATCATGTCAATGGCGATTCCCACCGAGATGGCAGTTGTCATTGCAGGAACCCTCAGCACGTTCACCAGCGGTGGTCAGGCGTGGTCAGAACGAGAACATCGAGATGGCCCAACAATCAAACGATTACTCATAGGTGCCGTCGTGGGTGCGCCAATTGGCCTTGTGATTCTTATGGTTGCCACCTCGCAACAATTGAAACTGGGGCTCGCCGCAGTCATCTTTGTCTTTCTCATTGTGAATCTGCGTGGGTTCAAACTCGAAAAACCAAGTACTGCCCTTGACGTTGGCGCGGGTTTTCTTGCCGGTGTGCTGAGTACATCGCTTTCCACCAATGGCCCGCCATTGGTGATGGCGCTTCACGCTCGACACTTTGTTCCGCATGTCTTCCGAGGAACGATCGCTGCGGTACTGGTGAGCATCGGTGCGCTTTCACTCGTACTCTTTGGGGTGAGTGGTCGGTTCACCATCGATATCGGGACTGCGCTTCTGGTCGCTGGGCCTTCGCTGGTCGTTGGGTTCTTTCTTGGCCACCGGATTCGCCGTCACGTTGACCCGGCACGCTTTCGCGGGCTGGTCACCGCCCTTTTGGCTGCAACCGCTGTCGTCACTGTCGTCAGCGTTGTGGTTGGCTGAAAAACCCGTTAGAGGCTGGCCGTGGGCGCCGGTAGCCTGTCAAGCGTGAAGGAATCGGTCGTGCGAATCGGAATGCTCGGTTGCGGCACCGTTGGTGCTTCGTTCATCGCGCTTCTCCGCCGGCAATCTTCAGTCATCGAGTCTCGAACGGGATTACAAATCGAGGTAGCGGCTGTTGCGGTGCGCGATCTGGCAAAGCCGCGTCCTTTAGAACTCGAAGGGGTAGTACTCACCGCCGATTCCATGTCCATCGTTACCGATCCTGCTATCGACATAGTTGTTGAGGTCATGGGCGGTATCGATGCCAGCCGCGACCTTGTGCTGGCAGCGCTTCAATCGGGTAAGCCGGTTGTCACGGCAAACAAAGCATTGCTGGCGGCATGCGGTGGGGAACTCTTCGCCGCCGCAGAAGCCGCTGGGGTCGATCTTCTCTTCGAGGCCGCGGTGGCTGGTGGCGTCCCCATCATTCGGCCCCTTCGCGAGTCGCTGCTGGCCGAGCCCATTACTCGTGTGCTCGGAATCGTGAACGGCACCACCAATTACATCCTCACAAAAATGACCGAAGAGGGTGCCGACTATTGCGTTGCCCTGGCCGAAGCGCAATCACTTGGTTATGCCGAAGCCGATCCAACTGCCGATGTCGAAGGTCACGATGCCGCCGCCAAGGTGGCAATTATCGCGTCAATTGCGTTTGGCGCTCCGGTGGTCGATTCCGATGTCGAGTGCGAAGGAATTTCCGCGCTGACTGCCGAGGACATCGCTTTTGCTCGTCGCCACGGTTATGTCGTGAAGTTGCTCGGAGTCGCCGAACTCGTTCACGGCAATGAGGGCGATCGACTTTCTGCTCGAGTTCATCCTTGTCTTGTCCCCGATAGTCACCCTTTGGCATCAGTGCGCGACAGTTTCAACGCGGTGTTTGTCGTGGGTGCCGCCGTTGGGGATCTCATGTTCTACGGGCGCGGTGCTGGTGGCGATCCCACCGCTTCAGCAGTTCTTGGCGATCTTGTCGATGCCGCCATCAATCTGCAGCGTGGAGCGCACGCATCGATTGGTGCACTTACGCCAATGAAGTTTTTGTCATCTGACGAACTCTCCAGTTCGTTCTACTTGTCGTTAGAAGTTGCCGACCGTCCTGGTGTTCTGGCCACGATCTCCAGTGTCTTTGGCGAGCATGGTGTTTCTATTGCCTCCATGGAGCAGGGCATTCTCAACGATGGCGCCGGCGATAGCGCGCGTCTCGATCTCATTGTCCACCCAGCTCTCGAACGCGATGTGTATGCCACGATTGCGTCGTTGCGTGCGCTCGAACCGGTCCGTCACGTGGGCAGTACAATCCGCGTTCTCACAGACGAGCAGTCATGAGTCCTCTTTCGTATGTAAGCACCCGGGGGGCCGCGCCCGAATTGAACTTTGCCGATGTGCTGCTTGCCGGGTTGGCTCTCGATGGCGGCCTGTACGTGCCTTCGCGTTGGCCGTCATTCCAACCGGGCGATCTCAAGCGGTTCGCCTCAATGTCCTATTCCGATGTCGCCACCGAAGTGATGTGGCCATTCGTCGAAGGTTCAGTCGATCGTGGCGACTTAGCGGCGATGGTCGCCGATGCCTACTCAACCTTTGATAGCGCCGATGTTGTGCCTCTTGTCGATCTGGGTAACGGCCTTTGGATCGCCGAACTTTTTCATGGTCCAACTCTTGCGTTCAAAGATGTTGCACTGCAGCTCGTTGGCCGCTTGTTCGACCACGAGCTGAAACTTCGTGGCGAAACAGTGACGATTGTGGGAGCAACTTCGGGCGATACCGGCTCGGCTGCTATCGACGCGTTGCGCGATCGTGAAACTGCCGAAGTTTTTATTCTTCATCCCGCTGGTCGCGTGTCAGAAGTTCAACGCCGTCAAATGACCACAGTGATGTCGTCGAATGTTCACAACATTGCCGTTGAAGGAACCTTCGATGATTGTCAGGACATCGTCAAAGCGTTATTCGCCGATGATGATTTCCGCGAGCGTCGTCATCTGTCAGCGGTCAACTCCATCAACTGGGCTCGCGTTATGGCTCAGATGGTGTACTACGTCACGACCACGGCCCGTCTCACGAAAGGCGATGGCGGTCCTGTCGCTTTCTCTGTCCCCACTGGCAATTTTGGCAACGTGTTTGCCGGTTACGGCGCCCAGCGAATGGGCACGCCAATTTCGCAATTCGTTGTTGCTTCAAATCGCAATGACATCCTCACCCGATTCCTCACAACCGGAACCATGACCATGGATGGGGTTCACCCAACGCTCAGCCCCAGCATGGATATTCAGGTGTCGTCGAATCTCGAGCGTTTGTTGTTCGAAGTGCATGGTCGCGACGGTGCTGCCGTTGCGGAAATGATGTCAGCGTTCCGTGCCGACGGCACCGTGTCAGTTGAGGCGGGTCGCCTCGATTCACTCGCCGAGCATTGGTCGGCGGTACGCATTGACGATGTCAGCACCTCGGCCACCATCGCTCAGGAGTATGAGCGCTCCGGAATGCTTCTCGATCCGCATACTGCGGTTGGGCTTGCTGCGGCGCGTGAGATGCGGGCCGATGCGTCGGTGCCCATGGTGGTGTTGGCTACCGCACATCCCGCCAAATTCCCCGATGCAGTGGAGGCGGCAACTGGTATTCGCCCGCCGTTGCCGCCACATCTCGCCGACCTCTTTGAACGCCCCGAGCGTTATGAAGTGGTGGTCAACGATTACGCCACTATTCGTGGCGTTATCGAAGCCGCTCTGGACAAATCTTCCTGACCAACCGCTAAGAATTGCGATTTCGCCTCGTCGGTTGGGGTGAATTTCGGGCAGACTGGTTCCCTTATGAAGTATGTGGTCTGTATCCCCGATGGTTGTTCCGATGAGCCCCTTGCCGAGTTGGGCGGTCGCACACCCTTGCAAGCAGCGTCGATGCCAGTACTCGATGCATTGGCCAAACGATCAACGCTTGGCCGTGCGGCAGTCATTCCCGCCGGACTTCCACCTGGTTCCGATGTCGGAAACATGTCGATCTTTGGTTACGACCCTGCCGTGCATCACACTGGTCGTGCTCCAATCGAGGCCGCGGCTATGGGCCTGAAGTTACGCCCCGATCAAGTTGCGTATCGATGCAATCTTTCGACGGTCGGTGACGACGGGACGATGATCGACTTTGCCGGCGGTCATCCTGCGAACGAAATTGCTCGTGGAGTTATTGAAGAACTCAATCGCGAACTTGGTGGCGACGGCGTTGAATTTCATCCCGGGGTTCAGTACCGTCACATTCTCGTCGTACCGGCCGACTGGGCCGATGCCGAGTGCACGCCACCTCACGATCTCACTGGTCGTCCTGCCGTGTGGCCAACGGGGCCAGCAGCGCCAAAGTTGCAGAAATTGATGGACGCGTCGCGTGGGATTCTTGCCGAGTCGGCACTTGAGGCCAACACTATTTGGTTATGGGGACAAGGTTCCCAACCGCAAATGATGCCGTTCATTGACAAATATGGGGTCTCGGCTTCTCTTGTCACTGCTGTCGATCTTGTTCGGGGTCTCGGTGTACTTACCGACATTGAGATCACCGAACTCGAGACGGCAACTGGTTGGTACGACACCGATTACGAAGGAAAGCGCGATTGCGCGATCGACGCACTCGCCGATGGTGCCGATTTGTTCATCATCCACGTTGAAGCCACTGATGAAGCTAGTCATGCCGGCAATGTGGCGGAAAAAGTGAAGGCGCTCGAGAACTGGGATTCAAGAATCCTCGCGGGGCTCGTCGAGTCCTTAGATCGCCTTGGTCCCTGGAGAATGCTGATGCTTCCCGATCACGCCACTCCTCTCGCTACGCGGACGCACACTTCCGATCCGGTCCCGTATTTGCTTTTCGATTCCACCGTCGATGGGCCTGGTGGCGAGTACACCGAAGAGGGCGTGGCAAATCTTCCGGTGGTACCTGGCCATGAACTGATGGGGCGTTTACTGGCGCACTAGTTGTCCCTTGGCTCGTGTGACCTGATACCGCTATCCTTCTTCTGTCGCTTGTGACCGCTCCGGCTGGTCCTGCGTCTCCCCGTCGTCCGACGGACCGATCGTGCAGCGTGCACGATTGCCTTCCATCACTGCACAACTTCTCCACCACCAAATGACGGGCACAATCGTCCGATCAGGAATGAGGCTCCCATGTCTGACAAAGATCAGCGCGCAATGCTCGAAGCAAAAGATCGTGATGAGTTGCTCACAATTGCTTCGACGCTTGGTGGCAAGCCAGGTTCGCGGGCCAAGAAGGCCGATATTATTGGACTTATTCTGGAACTTATTGTCGATGCGGAACCGGCTATTCCGAAACCTCGCCGTAGTCGTCCGCCCAAGCAAGCTGCAACTGAGCCCGTGACTGAAGAGGTCGTCGGGGCCGAAGCGACTGTCGAGACTGATGCCGAAGAAGAATCTGATGGCACTGAAGAAGTGCCAGAGTCGTCTACTGAGTCGTCTACTGAGTCGTCTACTGAGTCTTCAACTGTTGCGGTATCGGATGTGTCCTCTGCTGACAGTGAGTTCGAAGGTGACGGAAGTGGGCGCCGCCGCCGCCGCCGTGGACGTGAACGCGGCAGCGAACGTACCGGAGAGCGATTCGAACCTCGTTCCGAGGAGCAATGGTCGGGCGAGCCACTCGCAGTTTCCGGTGTTCTCGATCTTCGTGACGAGGGCTACGGATTCATTCGCGTTAATGGGTATCTGCCCTCTCGTGACGATGTCTATGTCTCGGTGAAGCAAACTCGTCAGTTCTCGCTCCGTCGTGGCGACCATATTGCTGGCGTATGTCGCCCCGCAGCACGTAATGAGAAGAATCCCGCACTGTTGCGCATCGACGCAGTGAACGGCGCCGATCCCGAAGCGGCACGTGACCGTCGTCGCTTCGATGATCTCACGCCACTGTTCCCCGATGAACGCTTGGCGTTGTCCACTCGCGACGAGCCGTACAACATGACCTCTCGTATCGTCGATCTTCTTTCGCCTATCGGTAAAGGTCAGCGCGGTCTCATTGTCTCTCCGCCCAAGGCAGGCAAGACCACGATCATGAAGCAGATCGCTAAGTCGATCGAAGAGAACAATCCTGAGGTGCATCTCATGGTGCTCCTCGTCGATGAACGCCCCGAAGAAGTGACCGATATGCGCCGTTCAGTGAATGGTGAAGTTGTTGCATCCACATTCGATCGACCGGCGGACGAACACACTGCTGTCGCCGAACTGGTTCTCGAGCGAGCGAAGCGTATGGTCGAAGAGGGCCGCGATGTTGTCATTATTCTCGATGGCATCACTCGTCTGGCTCGCGCCTACAACCTCGCAGCACCGGCAACCGGGCGCGTGATGTCAGGTGGTATCGACACCGGTGCACTGTATCCGCCGAAGCGTTTCTTCGGAGCGGCCCGCAATCTTGAAGAAGGTGGTTCGCTCACGATCATCGCGAGCGCACTGGTCGAGACCGGTTCGAAGATGGACGATGTGATCTTCGAAGAATTCAAAGGCACTGGCAACATGGAGTTGCGTCTCGATCGCCGTTTGGCCGAGCGTCGCATCTTCCCGGCCATCGATGTTGAGGCGTCCTCAACCCGTCACGAGGAACTCCTCTACGAGGCCAAGCAACTCAAGCAGGTTCACAAGTTACGTCGGGTCCTTGCCGGCATGGCCGAGGGTGGAAGCAACGCCCCCGGCCTCGAAATGCTCATCGACCGCCTTGAGTCCTTCCGTACCAACGACGAGTTCCTCACCGAGGTCGGAAAGGGCTGACAACCTCTTACAAAGGGGAAATAGCTCTCGTATTGCGATTCTTGAGCCAGCCCGCCAAACTCAACCGTTCCAGATACCTCTGGCCGAATTTCTTTTGGAGCATTGCCATGAAGGCAGACATTCACCCGAACTACGTCGAAGCATCTGTGAAGTGCTCCTGCGGGAACACGTTCACCACGCGCTCGACCAAGTCCGAGCTCACTTCCGAACTTTGTAACGAGTGCCACCCGTTCTACACGGGCAAGCAAAAGCTTGTTGATACCGGTGGCCGTATCGAGAAGTTCGAAAAGCGGTACGGCAAGCGCCGTAAATAGCACCGTCAACTCCCGGCGAGTCCAGGAGCCGACTATCACTCTCGATCCCGCTCAACGATCGCGACTTCTGGTCGCTAAGTCTCGTGGCTTGGTAGCAAGCCATCTGGACATCGACCCCAACGGGTCCGATCTGCGCGCAAGTTCTTTCCTGGGCGGAGCGATCGTGCGGGTGGATCGCTCCGTGTGGGTCTTGCTCGATGAAAATGGGGTGAGTGGACTGGGGGCGGCACTTGCACTTGTCGGGAGCGATGAGGTTGCCTCACTCAATGTCATCACCGATGGTGAGAAGGCGGCGGGAATTCTCGCTCGACGTTCTCGTGAGTTTGTCGATGCCCCGTTGGTTTGGAAAGCAGAAGGTCGCAAGCTTGTCATTGCCGAGCCGGCGCCGATGTCTGTGCCTAGTGAACCGTCGGCCGCGGAGCGCGAACTCATTGGGATGCTGCGCAATGCCGGTGTCGATGTCACTGTTGAACATGGTGAGATCCGTGGCGAAATCCGCGGGCTTGAAATCGCCCGCGTTGTGACGAGGAACGATGGAACTCGCCTTGAGGTCGGTGTGGGTCGCCACGATCGTGAGGCATTCACGATGGTGCACGGCAACCTGCCTACCGCGGCAGCTCTCGAGTCGGTCATCGCAAGTGTGGAAAGTGTTCGTCGTGTTGATGCAGAGTCGCATCCGTTGCGGCGCCTTGCCCCTGAGGGCTGGTTGCGCTGGCGGCTTCTTAATGAGCCCTCGCTCGTGGGTGCGTTAGAACTTCAACCTGCCGAGCCGCCAGTTCCGCGTGAGAGCGTGAAAGACACCGGAGCGTCGATCGCGGTGGGTGTCGATGCAAATGGCGGAACCGTTGTGGTTGCTTGTTCAGTTGGTATCGATCTTGACGTTGTTCCCACGGGGGCCGATGCGCGCGTGTTGCATTCTCCTGGGGCACGTCTGGTTATCGTTGTGCCTGAGCGAGATAACCATCCTGTTACTCGTCGTCTTGCCGGTTCTCTTGTTCGGCCGGCGGAGGTCATTGGATTGGCCGGCGACTGGCGAGTCGGAGAAGTCGCACAATGAGCATGCTCGAGCGTTTGCCATCACTAGAGCGTGAGTTCGCAGAGGTTGAAGGTTCTCTTGCCGATCCCGCAGTCATTGCTGATCAAACGAAATATGCCGAACTGAACCGTCGCTATCGCGATTTGGGTGAGCTGGTGTCTCGTCTCCGCGACCTCAACCAAGCAACCGAAGATCTCGCGGCAGCCCGAGAGATGTATACCGATGCCGATGCTGCCGATCGCGAGATGCTGCGTAGCGAAATCGAGGAGGCCGAAAATGCCATTGTTCGCCTCGATGAAGAAATCAAGGTTCTCCTCCTTCCCAAAGATCCCAATGATGAACGCAATGTCATTGTGGAAATTCGAGGAGCTGAGGGCGGCGAAGAAGCCAACCTTTTTGCTCGTGACTTATTTGAGATGTATCGATCATTCGCCACTCGTCAGGGATGGAAGTTCGAGATGATGGATGCACGGTCATCTGATCTTGGCGGATATTCTGATGTGACGTTCCGGCTCGCTGGTGACGGTGTCTGGTCGAAGATGAAACACGAAGGCGGAGTGCACCGGGTACAACGTGTTCCTGTCACTGAAAGTCAAGGGCGGGTGCATACCTCTTCGGCAACCGTCACAGTTCTGCCTGAAGCTGAAGAAGTCGATGTCCAACTTGATCCGAACGAGTTACGCATTGACGTGTATCGCTCCTCAGGCCCTGGTGGGCAGTCAGTGAACACCACCGACTCTGCTGTTCGCATCACGCATATTCCCACCGGTGTTGTGGTTGCAATGCAGGACGAAAAAAGCCAAATCCAAAACCGTGAGAAGGCGATGCGGGTTTTGCGAAGTCGTCTGTTGCATGCGGAACAAGAACGCCAGGCTGCGGAAGCATCAGGTGCGCGTCGAGCCCAAACCGGTGGTGGTGGTCGTTCTGAGAAAGTACGCACATACAACTTCAAAGAAAATCGACTGACCGATCATCGCATCGGTCTGACGCTTTACAAACTCGACAAAGTGCTTGGTGGCGAGCTCGACGGTGTCATCGACGCGCTTGTCGCCGACGAACGTGCTGAGCAGTTACGCGATCACGACCAATGACTAACAACACGGTGTCGTGGCGAGAGGCGATGGTCGAGGCAGAACTTCGCCTTGCGCAGGTGAGCGATGATCCCAGCATCGATGCTCGTCGCATTATCGAGCGAGCATCGGGCTTTGAAGGTGCCGAACTTTTTATTGGTCTCGACGAGGCCATCAGCGAGCGCGGCATGTATTTCTTTGACCTCATGGTCGAACGTCGTCTCACCGGAGAGCCATTGCAGTATGTACTTGGTCGTTGGGGGTTTCGCACCCTTGATCTGTTTGTTGATCGGCGTGTACTTATTCCTCGGCCTGAAACCGAAGTCGTTGCCGGTTTGGCAATCGAGGAACTCGATCGGCTTCGTCCTGGTGCATCGGCCGAAGGACGCAATCTTGTTGCGATCGATCTTGGAACTGGCTCGGGCGCCATTGGGTTGTCGCTGGCTGCTGAGCGGGAACGAGTCGAGGTTGTGCTGACCGATGAGTCGGCCGACGCATTGGCGGTTGCACGAGCAAATCTCGCCGGTATCGGTAGCAGCGCAACTCGGGTAACGATTACCGAGGGCTCGTGGTTCAGCGCGCTCGATACATCGCTTAGCGGCGCAATCGATCTCATCGTTTCCAATCCCCCTTATGTCGCAATTGACGATCCGGTCGAGCCGATCGTGCGCGAGTGGGAACCGCTTTCCGCGTTGTTCGCCGGTGAGGATGGTCTCGAGGATCTTCGTGTGATCGTGGCGCAAGCGCCGCAATGGCTGCGCCCAAACGGAGTCCTCGTTCTTGAAATGGCGCCCTCGCAAGTTCCTGCGGTTATGGCACTCGCCAACAAAGCAGGATTCGGCGAAGTCCTTTCACATGTCGATCTTGCTGGTCGACCTCGAGCAGTCGTTGCCCGGCGAAATGACTAATCATGCCCATTCTGCTTGCCCTCGTCTCTTCGTTGCTTTGGGGCACCTCGGACTTCTTTGGTGGCACAGCCTCAAAGCGTTCGCCATCGACAACCGTGTTGTTGTGGGCAAGTCTCGCTGCGCTTCCGGTGATAACGGTGATTTGGCTTGTCGATGGCAAGCCGGTGTTCGATCAGCAAACAATTCTTTGGGGTGTCGTCGCCGGGATCTCATGTTCACTCGGAATTGTTTTGCTCTACCGCGGTCTCGCCACCGGGGTGATGGGAGTAGTTGCTCCTATAGCCAGCACATCGGTGCTCATCCCGGTGGTAGCGGGTTTGCTACGCGGCGACTGGCCGGGCACATGGCAACTCTTCGGGATCGCCGCAGCAATTTGCGGAGTCATCCTTGCGGGAGGACCTCATATTCGACTTTTCCGCACCGGCGGCCATCAGCCGATCTTGTTAGCGCTTGGTGCGGCTTTGGGTATTGGCGTCTCGTTGCTTGCGGTAGCCAATGGCAGCGAGAAAAGCGCTTACTCCACGTTGATGGTAATGCGCGTTGTTTATCCGATTGTTCTGATTGCACTGGTGCTTGCTACTCGTGCGCCGCGCCTTCCCGCTAGTGGTTCGGGTCTCATGGTGGTCGCTGCGGGCATTGGTGATGTTGTTGCGGTGACGCTCTATGGTGTCGCAACTCAGTCTGGATCGCTTCCCGTGGTGGCTGCGCTTGTGTCAATGTTTCCAGTGATGACTCTGGTGCTTGCTCGTCAAGTGCACCACGAACGGCTGGAACGAATTCAGTGGTGTGGAGCTGGGCTTGCTCTAGCTGGAGTGGCGCTTGTCGTGAGTAGCGGCGCGTAATCGCGCTTCAGGGTTCAGAAGTGCCAGGGAAATGGCGACCAGTCAGCATCACGCTTTTCGAGGAACGAGTCTCGGCCTTCGGCGGCTTCGTCGGTCATGTAGGCGAGTCGTGTCGCTTCACCAGCAAAAACTTGTTGGCCAACGAGGCCATCGTCGATGAGGTTGAACGAGAACTTCAACATCCGTTGTGCGGTGGGGCTCTTACTGTTGATCATGGCGCCCCACTCAAGGGAAACTTTTTCAAGGTCGGCGTGATCAACAACCTCGTTCACCGCTCCCATATGAAACATCTGCTCGGCGCTGTATTCGCGGCCCAAGAAGAAAATCTCTCTGGCAAATTTCTGGCCAACTTGCCGAGCGAGGTAGGCAGAACCAAACCCGCCGTCGAAACTGGCGACATCAGCGTCGGTCTGTTTAAACCGAGCATGTTCTTTACTGGCCAATGTGAGATCGGCAACAACATGCAAACTGTGTCCGCCGCCAGCAGCCCAACCTGGCACCACGCAAATCACGATCTTGGGCATCATCCGAATCAGCCGCTGTACTTCGAGAATATGAAGTCGGCCCGTACGGGCAGGATCGATTGAATCTGCGGTTTCGCCTTCGGCATAGCGATAGCCATCTTTTCCTCGAACGCGTTGATCGCCCCCCGAGCAAAATGCCCAAACGCCGTCTTTCGGCGATGGGCCATTACCGGTGAGAAGAACGCAGCCAACATCGCTACTCATGCGAGCGTGATCGAGGGCTCGGTATAACTCATCGACGGTCTGAGGCCGGAAAGCATTGCGAATCTCCGGTCGGTTGAAGGCGATTCGCACCGTTCCTTGGTGGAGGGCACGGTGATAGGTGATATCGGTGAAATCGGTGAAACCTTGTACTTCTCGCCATACGGCAGGGTCGAATAGTTCTGAGACCATCCAATTTGCTCCGTTCCCATTGATCGTGATGCGCCTACCATCCTTGCTGACGGGGACACCCGTCGGAGCAGTGAGGGAGAAATCAATGTTCGGAAGGCGTAAGCGGGCCGAAAATGGGGCACAGAGACTGCGGGGATTGTCGTTCTTCGAAGGGTTCTCCGATGCCGATCTCGTTCGGGTGGCCGAATTGGCTGATCACGTCGAAATCGAGGCGGGCGAGTTACTCATCGATCAAGGGCGAGTGGGCCAAGAGTGTTACGTCATTGAAAAAGGTGAAGCCGGAGTGTTCGTAGGCAACGAGCATGTTGTTTCTCTCGGGCCTGGTTCGATGGTGGGGGAGATGTCGGTCGTCGGTCACCGCCCACGATCGGCCACAGTCGTCGCCGACACCCCAATGACGTTGTTGGCATTCGACACGAAAGCGTTCCGGAAGTTGCTTCAAGAAATGCCAAAGGCGGAAGAACGAGTGCTTAAGTTGCTCGCCGATCGCTTAAAGGCAAATCAGGGCGACGCGTAATCGTCACACTCTCTCGATGAGGCCTTCGCCTGTGCGCTGACCTTGACGCCCAGCAAGTTCTTCCGTTTCAACCGTGCCCATGAATTCAATGTCCGTGCTGGCGCACCAGGTTCGGTCGCCATTCGGTGTTCGTGTTGCCACCAGTGCACGTGTTGGTCCGTTGGTATCATAAGCAACGGTTGCGCTTTCGATGGTGACTGGTCCGGTGTAGTCATCATCAAGTTCGACACGGGCCATGGCATCAATTTCGGCCTGTGGGTTCGAGTAGCGAAACTCGCCGCTTACTGGGGGATCGGTGGAAAGAACCAGTACGGCATGTTCGGTTGTGTAACCACCGTTGGCAGTACAAAGACCAAATGTTCCTGGATCCTCACGAAGTACGCCCACCATCGTGGCGACTCCATGTCCTGTGTAGTTATTGAATGGTCCGCCGGCAAAAGTCATTCCGCCAGTAACGGTGAGGGGTTGCGTTGCGCCGATACTTCCCCATCCAGAACCATTTGCGAACGGATCAGGAACCAATCCAAGTTCAATTGCACCGATCTGAACTGCAGACGGGAAACATGAATAGAGATCGACATGTGAGATTTCATCAGGGCGAATTCCGGCCAGCGCGTACGCGTCGCGACCCGCAGTTCGCAACGCCGGTGATGAACAAAGGTCGACACGATTCGAAACATTCCAATGGTCAAGCGCTTCGGTGCCGCTATGCAAGAACACCCAGCGATCGCGCGGCACGCCAGCGCGTTCCGCCGCCGCAACAGAGGTGAGGATTAGTGCACCGCCCTGATCGACTTGGCTATTGGAGACAAGTCGTTTCGTGTACGGGTACGAAATCATTCGGTTATCGGCAGTTGGAGTGGTGATCTCATCCGCCGACATCGGCGTTTGAATCCATGCGTACGGGTTGGTCGCTGCGACTTCAGAAAAAGCCGACCACAACGAACCAATACGCTGAAGATGTTCGTCGAGACCTAGGCCGAGTCGAGCGCGTAGCGCATTTTCGAAAAGTGGGTACACCTCAACCGGCAAGCGAACCCCGCGATTGAGTTCCACGGGACTGACCATCGGGCGTTCGTCGCCGATTGTCTCTTCTGGCTCAACGGAGTCGGGCTGCACAGACCATTCAGGGGTGCGTCCTTCTTTGCGAAGTCGGCTTCGGGTTCGGGTGGCTTCGCCGCCGCATAACAACACGATGTCGGCATCGCCTCGCTGAATATCGGCTGCGGCTCGGGCAATCATGACCCCGGCAAAATTTCCCCCGATTACCGAGGTGGCCAGCCGTCGTGGCGCAGCCCCTATGCGCTCGGCCACCGCAAGAGCCACGTTGCGATAGCGCCACGAGGTCTGATTCACGGTCAGAAGTTGGTCGGCGTTGGTCAATAAATTGGTAATCCCGCTATCGGTTTCGGCCCGACGGAGGGCCTCAGCCATGAGATCGGCGGGTTCAAGGGAGCCCTCGCCTGCCGAAGAGTGCAAGGTGATCTGCCCTGCTCCGACGAGCACCGGAAGTCGAGGATCGAGACGATTACTCATGCCGGGACGGTAACGGGAGGGGAGGGCATCACTACAATCGTCACAACGATGCGTTAAGTGCCGGGCACGATGTCCGGTCCTTGAGCGCCCAACGAGGAGAGATGCGATGCCTTGGCCCGCCGACAATGACAACGAGGTATTCGGACTCATTGAGTCTGAGCTCGATCGGCAGAACACCACGTTGCAACTTATTGCTTCGGAAAACTTCAGTTCACCCGCCGTGCAGCGCGCTACGGGGTCGGTCCTCACCAACAAATACAGCGAGGGTTATCCAGGCAAGCGCTACTACGGCGGCAACGAGTTTATTGACGACATCGAAGACATTGCACGCGACCGAGTGAAAGCGTTGTTCGGTGCCGATCATGCCAATGTGCAGCCGCATTCAGGCGCAAACGCCAACCTCGGCGTGTATCTCGCCCTGTTGCAAGAAGGCGACACCGTCATGGGCTTAAGCCTTGATCATGGCGGTCATCTCACGCACGGATCACCGGTCAATGTTTCTGGCCGTTTTTATAACTTCGTTGCGTACGGTGTCGATGCATCCACTGAGCGCATCGACCTCGATCAGATGCGTGAAACAGCGCGGCGCGAAAAACCAAAGATGATCATTGCGGGTGCAACTGCTTATCCCCGGATCATCGATCCGGCGCCAATTCGTGAAATCGCCGACGAGGTTGGCGCGCTGCTCATGTTCGACGCTGCGCACATCGCCGGTCTTATCGCTGGCGGGATGCATCCAAATCCGGTGCAATACGCCGACGTCGTTACTCTCACCACGCATAAAACTCTTCGTGGTCCTCGCGGTGGTTGCATTCTTTCCACCGCCGAGCACGCAGCGGCAATCGACAAGGCCATATTCCCCGGCTTACAAGGTGGACCACTCGAGCACGTCGTTGCCGCAAAGGCAGTGGCGTTCCGTGAAGCACAAGATCCTTCGTTCAAGTTGTATGCGCAACAGATTGTGCGCAATGCCGAAGCACTAGCAAAATCACTTGCGAATGAAGGATTCCGACTTGTTTCTGGTGGTACCGATAACCATTTGTTGTTACTTGATCTTCGCAGTTTCGATGCTGAACTTACGGGTAAAGAAGCGCAAGCAGTTCTCGACCTCGCTGGTATCACGCTTAACAAGAACACAATCCCCGATGATCCTCGTTCACCATTCGTCACGAGCGGTGTGCGTATCGGCACTCCCGCAGTAACAACGCAGGGCATGACCGAACCAGAGATGGAAGAAATTGCTTCACTTATTGCGCGTGCATTGCGCGGACGCGCCGAGGACGCAGCGGTTGCTGCAGTTCGCTCCGATGTCGCGTCCCTTTGTTCAAAGTTCACTCCCTACGGCTGATGTAGGGAGTATCTGACGACATGCCGAGTATTGGCGCATATGCAACGGTGCTTGCGGTCGTTGCGTTAGTTACGTTTGTGTCGCTGTTTGCCATTCGCCGTTTCGCGTTTCGGGTTGGTGCTGTGGTTCAGCCTGATATGCGACATGTTCATGAACGACCAACGCCGACACTTGGTGGTGTGGCGATGCTCATTGGCGTACTAGTCGGAATGGGTGTTGCGTGGTTGTTGGGTTCGTTCGATGCTGTGTTCAATGGCAGCACCGAACCACTCGGCATTGTTCTTGCCGCGTTGGTGATTGCCGGTGTTGGTGTTATCGATGACCTTCGCGATGTTTCGGCGCCAGCGAAGATGGCCGGCATCATTGTTGCGGCCAGCATTCTTGTAATTTCTGGTGTTTCGATCCTGGTGTTTCGTGTCCCGTTTGCTGGCGTCTTTGTTCTTTCTGCCGACTGGTCGTATTTGATTTCAGTTTTGTGGGTTGTTGGTATGGCGAACGCGATCAACTTGATCGATGGCCTCGATGGACTCGCCGGTGGCATTGTTGCAATTGCCGCAGGAACGTTCTTTCTCTATTCACATGAGTTAGTAGGCGAAGGTTTGCTGGCGGTCGGGAACGTTGGTCCGCTTATTGCCATCGTGGTTCTTGGGGCGTGCATTGGCTTTTTGCCGCACAACATTCACCCGGCGCGCATCTTCATGGGCGATGGTGGGGCGTTGCTCTTAGGTCTATTGATGGCCGCGTCCACCATGGTTGTTGGCGGCCGCACCGATCGTTCTTTCTCGGGGAGTTCGTTTTTCTTCTTCGCCCCACTTTTTATTCCCTTAGTAATTCTGGGTGTTCCAGTTCTCGACACATTGTTCGCCATCATCCGTCGGGCTACCTCTCGAAGTGGTATTTCCACTGCCGACAAAGGCCATTTACACCACCGGCTTATGCGTCTTGGCCACGGCCACCGCCGAAGCGTGTTCATTCTCTGGACCTGGACAGCTCTGCTTAGTGGTTTCGTGCTGTGGCCCATTTACAGTGGTTCTGGCGATGGGTTGGTTCCGTTTGGGATTGCGGCAATCTTGTTGTCGCTCTTCACCATTTTTCACCCCGGGGTTCGTCTTGAACGCCGCCGGTTGGCCCGAGATGATGCCCGGGATGCTGGCCGAGCTGCCGGTCTTACCGGACCGCTGACCACCGGGCCCATCGATTTCGATCAAGGGGCGCAGTCATCTTCTATCCCTGAAAAAAAGGGAGAAGTTGCGGGGGAATAAACCCGCGCCTAGTTTGTGCGAAGTTTCACAAGATCTTCGGCGCTATGGTTCGCCACGACCAGTGGTTTTCTGCTGGTTGATGTTGACCAAGCGATTTGCCGGTCTTCCACTTCTCTCAACGAACAGGTCACGCGGTGAAGGTTTCGCAACAACGCGAACTCACAGAGCAAATGGGTAGAACCACGGGCGGCTATGAGCTCGTGTTCGCGCCGTTGTTGCTTGCGTTGATTGGCTACGGTCTGGATCGGCTTTTCGGCACCGTCCCCGTCCTCACCATCATTTTCGCAGTGTTGGGTTTATTGGGCGCAGTTACCAAGATGTATTTCTCCTACCGCTCCGACATGGAACTGCATGAAAGGAGTGGTCCATGGGCGCAATGATCTTTTCTTCGGCCGCGGTTGACGGCGAAGCTCCCGAGTCAGCCATTGCTCGGGACATGGCGAAAAAGGCTGTTTTTATTGGGCCTGTGCTCATTTTGGGGTTCGGTTTGATCTGGGGTGTCAACGGGGCTCTCTCAACCGCCTATGGTCTGACGATCGTTGTTGCAAACTTCGTGCTTGCAGCTTCGATGCTGGCTTGGGCAGCCCGGATTTCTACCGGCTTGGTCATGGCCACCGCTCTGTTCGGTTACCTCATTCGACTTGCGCTGATTTTCCTCGCCATTTTCTTGGTTCGGAACGCTTCGTGGGTCGAACTGGTTCCACTCGGCATCACGATTATCGTGACGCACCTCGGTCTTTTGTTTTGGGAGATGAAGAACATTTCGCTCTCCCTCGCTTACCCGGCTCTCAAGCCAACCCCCGGTTCACCTGATTCATCTGTTTCCAAGGAGTCGTTCTCCCAGTGATCTTCGGACTCGAGTTCCCACTCATCGAGAACCTCGTCGAATGGCCAAACCTTTTTGGCCCGGAGGGCTCGTGGTATGGCTTCAACAAGATTGCCCTTATCAATCTTGTTGCATTGCTCGCCACCACTTTGTTGTTCTTGCTCGCCAGCCGTCGCAAGACCCTCGAACCAGCCACGAATACGCCCCGTGGCACCCGCAACATCGCTGAACTCTCGGTGGGTCTCATTCGTGAAGGCATCATCATGGAGACCGTTGGCCCCCAAGGCATCAGGTACTTGCCGTACCTCGCCAGCCTTTTCTTTTTTATCCTCATCACAAATATCTTTGAGATCATCCCGTTCTTCCATATGCCCGGTAATGCTCGTATGGCCGGACCCGCGGTACTTGCCCTCATTACCTGGGTGTATTTCATCGCCGTTGGTCTGAAGCACCAAGGTCTGAAGTACTTCTGGAATTCGGTTGCCCCTCCCGGTGTGCCCAAGGCCCTTCTTCCGCTGGTGATCCCGATCGAGTTGCTCTCGACCTTTATCGTGCGGCCGTTCTCGCTAGCGGTTCGTCTTTTTGCGAACATGCTTGCCGGCCACATTCTTCTTGTGACCTTCAGCGTTCTTTGCATCACGTTGTTCAGCGCCAGTCTGCTGGTCGTCGTGCTGCCGCTCTCGTTCGCCATGCTCGTTGCCCTGACTGGCTTCGAAATCATGGTGGCGTTCCTTCAGGCCTACATCTTCACAATCCTTGCTGCCGTCTACATCGGCACCTCAATGCACGCAGATCACTGATTTCGTTCGAAGCACGCGCTTCGAACAAACGATGTCGTCACCGGCGCTGGCCAGTGGCGCAACACCCACAACAGGAGAGCAATAACCAATGAGCATCCTTGCGCAAGCCGCCGGATACGTCCCGGCCTCAAAGGCAGAAGCACAGGCCATCACCGCCGCCGGTTACGCCGGTCTCGCCTACGGTCTCGCGGCCATCGGCCCCGGCATCGGCATCGGCTACCTGGTCGGTCAGTCGGTCCAGGCCATGGCTCGTCAACCTGAAGCTGCCGGCATGGTGCGTACCACCATGTTCCTCGGCATCGCCTTCACCGAAGCCCTTGCCCTCATCGGCTTCGTTGTATTCATTCTTGTGAAGTTCGTCTGATCCACGTCTCGGGTGTTTCGCACCTATTCCCGCCTTACCCGCGGGAATAGGTAACTCCCGACTCGTTTGTACTTTTTCTATCCGTTCGACGCACGCTCGAAGGAGTCCCACGTGCTCGCATCGATTCTGGTCCTGGCTGCCGAGACCGTCGCTGAAGTTGGCAATGCTGCCGCTGAAGGCATGGCCACGGTTGCCGCCGAGACCAAGAACCCGATCCTCCCCACCCTGAACGAGATGTTCTGGGCCGCTATTTTCTTCTTCGCGCTGTGGGCGCTGATGAAGTTCCTACTGCTGCCTCGCATTATCAGGGTGATGGATGGTCGCACCGACAAGATCCGTGACGATTTGGTTGCCGCTGAGACCGCCGAAACTGCCCGTGTTACCAAACTCGAGCAGTACGAGGCCGGTCTAGCCGGTGCACGCTCCGAGGCCGTTGCCATTATCGAAGCGGCTCGCTCCGAAGGTGATGCCGAACGTCGCGTGCAGATCACTGCGGCCGAAGCCGATGTTGCTTCAGTGAAGGCTGCGGCCACCGCCGAAATCGCCGATGCCAAGTCTCGTGCTCGCTCCGAACTCACTGGTTCCATCACTGACATTGCTGTTGGTGCTGCCGAAGCAGTCGTCCAGAAGCCCCTCGATCGTGCAGCGCAAACTGCCATCGTTGAGGATTACGTCAATAACGTCGGCCGGAACTGAGAGGACTGACAACCATGAGTTTTCTTCTTCTTGCCAGCGGAGCCGGGACCACCACAGGTCAGGCTGTCGCCGAAGCTGTTCACAAAAAGAACGGTTTCATTATTCCCAGCGACATCAACGAGGTCATCTGGGCCACTATCGCGTTCCTCCTTATTGTTCTTCTGGCGGTTTGGAAGGGTCGCGCTCCGATCAAGAAAATGTGGATCGAACGTCTCGATCGCATTCGCAACGAGGTCACCTCCGCGGTCACTACCCGTGCCGCTGCCGAAGCCAAGTTGGCCGAAGTCGAATCCAACATCGCCAATGCCGAGACAGAGCGTCAGCGCATCGTCGCCGAGGCTCGCGCCGATTCGCAAACTGTGAAGGCGCAGATTATTGCTCGTGCCGGCACCGATGCTGCCGATCTTCGTGCCCGTGGTACTGCCGATGCCGATTCCGCTCGTGCACAAGCAACCTCAGATCTGCAAAATGAAATTGGTGTGCTCGCCCTTGGTGCGGCCGAAAAGATTGTCGCCAACTCGCTCGACGCAGCAACACAGTCTGAACTCATCGATAGCTACATCAACCGAGTGGGAGCAGGCTCATGAGCGATCGTTCCGCTCTCTACGCCGACGCGTTCCTCTCCCTCATCCGTGCCGAAGGCAGTGGTAACGAGGTCATCGACGAACTGTTCCGTGTTTCTCGCACCATCGAGGGCAACGACGAACTGCGTCAGGTTCTTTCCGATCCGCATTTGCCGGCCGAACGCCGCACGCAGATCGTCCAAGATCTTCTTGAGGGCAAAGCCCACGATCTCACTGTGTCGCTTGTGGCAACCGCAGTGTCCAACGGTCGTGTTCGGGACTTGCCCGCAATTGTCGATCTTCTGCTGGAGCGCAATGCTTCATCAGGCGACAAGGTGGTCGCACTAGTGCGTTCCGCCGTTGCTCTCTCCGACGAACAGAAGCGTCGTCTTGCTGACGCCCTGTCGAAGAAAACCGGCAAGCACATCGAGGTTGTGGTCGATATTGACCCCAGCGTCCTCGGTGGAATTGTCACCCAGATCGGCGACACCGTCATCGACGGCTCAGTGCGCCAGCGTCTGTCCCAACTCCGTGAGTCGTTCTGAGACCAGAGGATCCTTCAATGGCTGAACTCACCATCAACACCGGCGATATCACCGCCGCCCTCCAGAAGAACCTGGCGGGATTCAACCCTTCGCTCGAGTCGACGCAGGTCGGCCGGGTGCTCGAAGTGGGCGACGGTATCGCTCGCATCTCGGGTCTCCCGGACGCAGGCGTCAACGAGCTTCTCGAGTTTGAAGGCGGCACTGTTGGTCTCGCCCTCAACCTTGACGAGGACTCGATCGGTGCCGTGATCATCGGCGATGCCGAGCACGCTGCCGGAGTCGAAGAGGGCTCGCCAGTTCGTGCCACTGGCCGCATCCTTTCGATGCCGGTTGGCGATGCGCTGCTTGGTCGAGTGGTCAACGCTCTCGGTGTTCCCATCGACGGCAAGGGCCCAATCATTGGCTCGGTAGAGCGCCGTATGGAGATTCAGGCTCCGGGCATCACTGGTCGTAAGCCAGTACACGAACCATTGCAGACCGGCATTAAGGCGATCGATGCCATGACTCCAATTGGTCGTGGACAGCGCGAACTCATCATCGGCGACCGCAAGACCGGTAAGACCACGGTATGTATCGACACGATCCTGAATCAAAAGGGTCTTGGCGTGAAGTGCATCTATGTGGCTATTGGTCAGAAGGCCTCCACTGTTGCCCAGACCGTGAACACGCTCACTGAATTTGGCGCCATGGAATACACCGTTGTCGTGGCCGCTCCTGCTTCCGATCCGGCACCGTTCAAGTACCTCGCTCCCTATGCCGGTTGTGCTGTTGGTCAGCATTGGATGGACAACGGCGAACACAGCCTCATCGTGTACGACGATCTTTCCAAGCAAGCCGAGGCCTACCGTCAGATGGCGCTTCTTCTCCGTCGCCCACCAGGCCGTGAGGCGTACCCTGGCGATGTTTTCTATCTCCATAGCCGTCTTCTTGAGCGCGCAGCCAAGTTGTCCGACGCTCTCGGTGCCGGTTCGCTCACTGCCCTTCCGGTCATCGAGACCAAGGCCGGCGATGTGTCTGCCTACATTCCTACCAACGTGATCTCCATCACCGATGGTCAGGTGTACTTGCAGGACGATCTTTTCAAGTCCGGCGTTCGTCCTGCTGTCGACGTAGGCATCTCGGTGTCTCGTGTGGGTTCGGCCGCTCAGATCAAGGCCATGAAGAAGGTGTGCGGAACGCTGAAGCTCGATCTTGCTCAGTTCCGTGAACTTGAAGCCTTCGCCACTTTTGGTTCGGAACTCGACAAGATTTCTGCTGCGCAACTCGAGCGCGGTTACCGCCTCGTTGAACTACTCAAGCAGAACCTCAACTCGCCCATGCCGGTTGAAGAACAGGTTGTGGTGATCTTCGCTGGTACCAGCGGTTATCTCGATGCCATTCCTGTCTCCGATGTCAAGCGTTATGAAGCCGACCTTCTCGACTTCATGCGTGGACGTTACGGATCGCTGCTCGACGAGATTCGTTCCTCCGGCGATCTTCCGGCTGCAGTTGAAACCGCGGTCAAGGCCTTCACCGAGGAATTTATTCCTTCAGTGAAAGCATCGAAGACCGAAGGCACGGACAAGGTTTAGTTATGGCAGGTGGTCAGGAGCGGATCCTTCGTCGACGCATCAAGAGCGTCGAGTCAACGAAGAAGATCACGCGCGCCATGGAGCTCATCGCCGCTACCCGCGTCGTGAAAGCCCAGAACCGCGCTTCCTCAGCGCGTCCCTACAGCAACGAGATCACTGCGGTGATTGTCGATCTCATTCGCGCTGGTGCAGCTAAAGAACACCCTTTGCTTCGCGACAACCCAAATGCAAACACTGCAGCGTTCGTGGTCATTACTTCCGATCGCGGCATGTGTGGCGGTTACAACACCAATGTGTTGCGTCTGGCCGAGCGAGCAATCGAAGCAGCACAAACCCAAGGTCAGCAGTACTCGATCATTGCCGTTGGTAAGAAAGCTCAAAAGCACTTCCGCTTCCGTGGCCTTCAGGTTGATGCCGCGTTCGAAGGCGTCACCGACCAGCCCAATTACGACAACGCCCGCGACATCGCCGCTGCCATTCGTCGTCGTTACGAAACAGGAGAACTCGCTTCGGTCGATCTCTCCTACACCCGTTTCCTTTCGGCAGGAACACAGCAAGCAGTTCTGCGCCGATTCCTTCCGCTTGAGGTTCCGGATATCGATGAGAGTGCTGGCCCGTCGGCCGATCTCGAATATGAACCGTCACCAACTGGCATTCTTAACGAGATTCTTCCCCGCTACCTCGAGTCACGTCTGTTTTCGGCGTTGCTCGACGCGTCCGCGTCTGAACATGCATCGCGTCAGCGCGCCATGAAAGCGGCAACGGAGAACGCGGAAGACCTGAAGACCAGTCTCAGCCGCATCATGAACCGTGCCCGTCAGGACTCCATCACTACCGAGATCATGGAGATCGTCGGCGGTGCCGAGGCGCTTTCTGCCGACAAAGGCTCGAAGGACGAACTTATGCCTTCCCGTCTTGAACCCGAACATGCTTTCCCCATCCACCTCGATCGCACCGATCATTCGGCATCGATCCACTGATCGCCGACTCGTTCGCCACACACAGGAGACACGTCCCAGATGACCGTCACCGAAAACACCAACAAACTCAAAGATGGTCGCGTTATCGCGATTGCCGGCCCCGTGGTCGATATTGAGTTCCCCCGCGGGTCTCTTCCCGAGATCAACACTGCTCTCGAGATGACCATCACGGTGGACGGCGAGGACATCGTTGTGGTGTCCGAGGTTGCACAACAGATAGGTGATAGCCGAGTACGTGTTGTCACCATGAAGCCAACCGATGGCCTTAAGCGTGGAACCCCAGTTCGTAATACCGGCCATGGCATCACTGTTCCGGTTGGCGAAGCGGTGCTTGGTCACGTGTTCAACGTCATTGGTGAGCCACTCGATTCACCACTGAGCGATCCCAACGTTGAACGTTGGGAGATCCACCGTGAACCGCCGGCCTTCGACACACTCGAGCCCAAGGCGCAGGTGTTCCCCACTGGTATCAAGGTCATCGACCTTCTTACCCCGTATGTGGCCGGTGGCAAGATCGGTCTCTTCGGTGGCGCTGGTGTCGGCAAGACCGTGCTCATCCAGGAAATGATCAACCGTGTTGCCTCGCAGCATGGTGGTGTATCGGTGTTTGCCGGTGTGGGCGAGCGCACCCGTGAAGGAACCGACCTCTGGATCGAAATGCAAGAGTCCGGCGTTATTAACAAGACCGCTCTTGTTTACGGCCAGATGGATGAACCACCAGGCGTGCGCCTTCGTGTTGCGCTTTCAGCTCTCACCATGGCCGAGTATTTCCGAGACGTGCAGAACCAAGATGTGCTTTTGTTCGTCGATAACATTTTCCGTTTCGTGCAGGCCGGCTCAGAGGTTTCAACACTTCTTGGCCGCATGCCTTCGGCTGTGGGTTATCAGCCCACACTCGCCGACGAAATGGGCGAGTTGCAGGAACGAATCACTTCAACGCGTGGCCGTTCGATCACCTCGCTGCAGGCGGTGTACGTACCTGCCGACGATTACACCGACCCGGCGCCGTTCACGACCTTTACTCATCTCGACGCCACCACCGAACTTTCACGTCAGATCGCCTCGCTTGGTATCTACCCGGCTGTCGATCCGTTGGCGTCAACCTCAACGATTCTCGCTCCCGAGGTTGTTGGTCAGCGTCATTACGATGTTGCCCGTCGCGTACAGGAAGTTCTTCAGCGTTACAAGGAACTCCAGGACATCATCGCCATTCTTGGTCTCGATGAACTCTCCGATGAAGACCGAATCACCGTTGACCGTGCTCGTAAGGTGCAGCGATTCCTTTCGCAGCCATTCTTCGTGGCCGAGGTCTTCACTGGTATGCCCGGCATCTTCGTTCCCGTCGAAGACACTGTCGATTCGTTCGAACAGCTTGTCAACGGCGACCTCGACGATCTGCCCGAGCAGGCGTTCCTTAACGTCGGTGATGCCGACAGCGCTCGCGCCAAGGCACGCGAACTCGAGGCCAACGCCTGATGACTCTCGCAGTCGAACTCGTTTCCCCGGAGCGCATCTTGTTCTCCGGCGACGCGACAATGGTGCGGGCGCGCACAGTCGGCGGCGGTGACATTGCGTTCCTTTCTGGTCACGCTCCATTTGTTGGTGCGTTAGCCATCGCCACAGTGGAAATCACATTGGCCGAAGGTGGCTCGGAAGTTGCTGCCGTTCATGGTGGTTTCATCGAGGTCAGTAATAACAACGTAAAAATTCTTTCCGACCTTGCGGAGCTTTCTTCAACTATCGATACCGAACGCGCTCGCCGTGCTCGAGAAAAGGCAGAGGTTGCAGTGCAAAACAGTAATGACGCAGAAGCGATTGCGGCACTGTCCCGTGCGTCGGCTCGTCTTTTGGCGGTCGAAGGCTTCCACTAAGTCGACTCGTAGACAGATCACTGACGTTCCAAATGAGGGACCTTCGGGTTCCTTGTTCGCGTAATGACGAAACTCACCCGACTAGGTTCATGTGCCGATCTCACGTATCCAATCAGGGATTTTCATGGTCCAGACTCAAGTCAGTTCATGGGAGCAGATCTGAGATTCCGGGCAACTCGTGGGCTACGGCGTATTCGCTCGTTGCTCAATCATTCAAATTGATTTGGACCGGAGAAGGAATTGGTACTCGCGGATCAAGGCTTTGCGCGGTGAGGTTGTAAGCGCCGGCGGGCAGAAGCGGGGCAAGTCCGCCGGGAAGGCAGGTCGGGGCTCTAGGGCTTGGTTCTCTGCTGCAGAGTGGAACTCTCGTGGAGAATGTGACGTCGTGGCGAGAAATCCCCAACGAGATGAAGTTGGTTCCTACGCATGTGAGAAAAGATGTCGCGATTGGATCGCCGTCCTGCGTTGGGGCGACGACATACAACGCACATGCATTCAAATCAATCTCACTTCCCGTTTGGTTGTTAATAATGACCGTCGCTCGCCCGAGTTCGCCAAGGATGAGATCGGAATTCTCGACTTCGAAATGCGCGGAAAGTGGTCCCGCTACTTCTGTGGTGGTCGTGAAAATTTGCTTCGATGAACTGTTCTCCCTAGAGCATCCACTGCTCAGTAATGCAAAGGCCATCGCCATTGCGATAACCCAGCGAACGAAGTTGATGGTCGCTTGAGTGTTTGGGTCAGGTGACGCTGAACGGGTTCTCGAATTAATACGGTTTGATTTCGCATTTGCCGAGGACGTCACCGCATTCATGGAGTCGATGGAGTATTCAGAGTGAGTCCCCAGATGAAGCGGTGGTATGCAACCGGCGTGCCGGTTGAGTACGGAGGGCTACCGTTCGGGTTAGACGAAGTGATCGTTCCGACTGCACCGTATCCATAGACCGTTGAAAGGCTGATGTAGCCCCCGCTATCGCCTCCGAGTGCGGCCGATCCGTCCCATAGAAAGAGGCCGCCAACATGCACGATCGTGTATCCGTCTGTTACGTCGGTATCAAGATTGACCATCGAGATCGTGCCGCAGTTGCTCAGCCCGAATGCAGCTGATGTGGCGCCCTGACCGCAGACGTTGTATCCAACGACTGGATCGACTGCAGCAAGGGTGGTTCGTCGAGTGCCACTACCTGGCCCTTCCCAAAAATAGAAACTGGAATTCGCTGCAACAATTGCGGCGTCCGGATACCAATTAGAGAAGATGTAGGCCGCAGTCGGCCCAACCGGATTATTCAATTGCGGGTTTCCGAAGTTGGTGTTGTAGTAAAAAAGATTTCCGCAGTGTCCAGCAGTTAAGAGATAACGAGCGCCTGAAGCATTGTGTGCTCCGGGGCCACTTGTGCATTGTATTCGTGCCGATCCGAAGAAATTGAACGCGAGTACGTCGCCACCATTCCACGGAGCCGTATCAGCAAAGCGGGATGCAGCGGCTTCAGACGTTGTCAATGTTCGGACAGTGAAAGCTATATTGGGATAGGCATTTTGAAGCGCCTTACCGAGCGCTTCGTTGTTTGCGAGTTGGGTTAGCGCAGTGATGCCGCGACCATCAAGGCCAACCCCGGTGAGACCTAGATCTCGAAATTCGCCTCCAGAATGAATCTGATTACCGAGGTCGTGGTGAACCGACATCAACCGTTCGAAATTTACCGATGACGGTTCAAACGTGATGTTGATCGACCGTCCAACCTCAGCATTTGAGTATTCGACAAGAGATTCGACGTACTTTCGGAGTTCTTCCCCCTCATGTGAATCGGGCTCCACGACAGAAACCACCAGGTTGGAATTATCGATCGCGCGAATCCCGCCGTACGCCTTGGGAAATCTCGTTGCCAAATCAGTAGGAATAGCAAGTACTTGGCCAGCGACGCGGGAGAGATTAATTTCCTCGGCTGCGGTCTCCTCGCTAGCTGAAATCAGCGAGTCTGCCGGTGCGTCCTGCGCGGAGATATTTCCAGCAAGAGCGACCAATGAGAGGGCTGCAATAAACACAGGGACTGCCGAGTATCGCAACAGAGCACTTCGACCGGGTTCAGTTCGTCCGGGAGACTTCATATGGACCCTCCAGCAATGAGCAATTTTGGCCGTTGTAATAGGTTTTTAGCATTGGGTCAACAGCCCTCGCGTCACGAGCATCGTCTCGCCGTGTGGAACACGTGGCTCTCGGGTCACTCCCAAGAAGTTCTCGCCGGGTTATTCGCGGTAATTTCGTTGTTCCTGATGCTGAATGGCGAGGTCGAACTAGCGAAGCGAACTAGCGAACTAGCGAACTAGCGAAGTAGCGGTGATCAGTCGGTAATGCTGATGTTCTCGATGCCAACAACGGGCTCGGGGTAGGTCATGTTGAGCGACTCGAGTTTGTCGATGAGTAACTGCGAGATCACAAGGTTTCGGTACCACTTGCGGTCCGATGGAATCACATACCACGGAGCGTCCTTCGTGGATGTTTCGGTGATCGCTTCGTTGTAGGCCGATGTATAGGCGTCCCAGTGCGCCCGTTCGGCGATATCGCCATGTTCAAACTTCCAGCGTTTGGCAGGGTTATCGAGTCGTTCTTGAAGCCGCTTCCGTTGTTCGGTCTTGGAAATATGGAGGAAGAGTTTGATGACGGTGGTTCCCTCATCGGCCAGCATTTTTTCGAAACCGCGGATGTGTTCGTAACGCCGAGACCAGACATTTTCCGGAACAAGATTATTGACGCGAACCACTAAGACATCTTCGTAGTGACTGCGATTGAAAATGCCAATGTGGCCATTGGAGGGGGCGTGCTCATGGACCCGCCATAGATAGTCATGGGATAGTTCAACCTCGTTGGGCCGTTTGAAGTTGGCAACTTTTACGCCGAGCGGATTGATGGTGCGGAACACGTGCTTGATGGTTCCGTCTTTACCGGAAGAATCCATACCTTGCAGGATGATGAGTACCTTGTGCTTCGATTCGGCATAAAGCATTTGCTGAAGATCGGCGAGCTGTTCGTTGAGGTGCAGGAGAATCGGTGTGGCCTCGTCTTTTGTGCCCGCAAATCCGTCGGTGTTATCGGGCGGATAATTATCGAGACGAACTTTGGTGCCCGGTGTGATGCGGTGCAGGTCGAGAGTGATGCGGTGCTCGTTCATTCGCGATCTTTCCAGGAACCGATTCGCCGTCCAACCATCATGCCGAGTGAGCGAGCGGCATCGTTCATTGTGGGTTTCGATTGGTTGTCCGCGGAGTTGCGATTTGTCGTCGGTGAAGGAACTGATTTTGTGCGCTTCGTGACTTTGGCAAGCCCAGTTCCAACAAAACGTCCCACCCGGCGCCCATGGTCTTCGTAACGCTGGCCACGTTTGTTGTCGGCTTGACTCACGCCGGTTTCGAAACCGCGCAGAATCTTTAGGCCAATCAAAAGTGCAATGTACCCAATCCATGACGCGAGCAACGCAAGGCCGAGGGTGACAATCCATCCCCTTTGGGTTGTTGGGAGTCCCAGCAGCATGAAGAGGAGGACGACAATAAGAGCGCCAACAAGAAGGGAGAGCCCGATGGCAAGAAGAAACGCGATTCTGGTCCATGAGGAGGACTCGGAACGCGATGAGGGAGCCACGGAAGAACCGTAGCCCCCTCATCAGAAATGTTCAGATTGTTGCTTGTTCAGTCGAGATCAAGGCTGAGCATGCGGATTGCATTGCCCCGAATGATCTTGTAAAGGGTTTCGTCGTCAATGTTGGTGGACATATCTCGAACGAACTGCTCTGTGTTGGGCCAGGTTGAATCGGAATGGGGGTAATCGGTTTCGAAAACCACGTTGTCGACGCCGATCTCTTGGAGATTCTTGAGACCAAAATCGTCCCGGAAGAAACAAGCGAATATCTGACGGCGGAAATAGAACTCTGGTGGTTCGGGAACGGCGTCTTTGTCGAACGCCCAACCACGAAACTCTTTCCACACGTTAGTGGCGCGTTCCATCGCGTAGGGGATCCAACCCATTTGTGCTTCGGAATACGCAAGTTTCAACGTTGGATAGCGCACCAGCACACCGGAGAAAAGCCAGTCTGCCATCGAGGCCATGCCGTGGTTGAAACTAAGGGTTGCTTGTACTGCGGCCGGAGCGTCTGGTGATGTCGCTGGCATTTTCGATGAGGAACCGATGTGCATATTGATGACGACATCGTTTTCGGCACAAGCTTTGAAGAACGGTTCCCAGTAACCAGAGTGGATTGATGGAAGACCGAGGTACGACGGAATTTCGGAGAACGTGACTGCGTGCACACCGCGAGCGGCATTGCGCCGAACTTCAGCAGCGGCAAGTTCGGCATCCCAAAGCGGAACGATAATGAGCGGGATGAGACGGTTCTTGCCAATACCCGCACACCATTCCTCAACCATCCAGTCGTTGTACGCCTGAACGCAGAGAAGGGCGAGTTCTTTGTCTTTGGCTTCGGTAAAGGTTTGGCCGCAGAAACGAGGGAAGGTAGGGAAGCAAAGCGAGGCTTCGGTGTGGTTGGCGTCCATATCGGCAATACGTGCTTCCTGGTCCCAACATCCTTTACGCATTTCTTCGTAAGTGACCGGAAGCATCGTGCGCTCTTCGGGAGGAAAGCCCACTGCGGTGATGATGCGACGCATCGGAATCTTGAGGTCCTCGTAGCACCAGAAGTCAGCGGATTTTCCTTCTGCGCTGTTCGACTCAACAAAGTCGAACGAATAGTTCATGCCGTCGAACTTCAGGTTAGAAACGCGAAGTCGTTCAAGGCGTGGACCAATTCCGTCGTACTTTTTTGGGAGGCGACTGGTCCAGAGTTCGGCGGGCTCAATAATATGGTCATCCACCGAGACGATCTTCGGGATCGGACGCTTTGTGTCGGTGCCGGTGTTAGTGCTGGTGGGATCGGGAGCGGTAATCGTCATGACGTTCCTCGCTAACAAGATGTCGGGGCTTCTCCCCGCTGGAGGCACCCTAGAACAAAACCTGACGGGTCGTCAGGTTTTCCATTGATCGGAACAAGGGTTCTCCTTCTTTGTTGGCCCGGAACTGACGCGGTATCAGAGAGTGGCCTACGATCCCGCTTCCAGACTCACTGATTGCCCCCACGGAGACGTCGATGGATCTCAATTTCACTCCGGCCGAAGAGGCCTTCCGGGCCGAAGCTCGTCTATGGCTCGAAGCCAATGTTCCTAAGGGTTTGCCCTCTGGTGACACCAAGGACGGCTTTGCTCTCCACCTCGAGTGGGAAAAGAAGCTTTTCGAGGCCCGATGGTCGGTGGTCTCGTGGCCCGAGGAATACGGCGGCCGCGGTGCATCGTTATGGGAATGGCTGATCTTCGAAGAGGAGTACTACCGAGTTGGTGGTCCTCAGCGCGTCACCCAGAACGGCATTTTCCTTTTTGCTCCGACCATTTTCGAATTTGGGACGCCCGAACAGAAGACTCGTTTCCTTCCCGCAATGGCCGCCGCTGATGATCTGTGGTGCCAAGGATGGTCCGAACCCGACGCCGGTTCCGATCTTGCTGGTATCAAAAGTCGAGCGGTGCGTGATGATGAGCGCGGCGGCTGGGTAATTAACGGACAAAAAACCTGGACCACTCGTGGTGCATTCTGCAATTGGTTGTTTGGTCTGTTTCGTACCGATCCCGAAGCCGCTCGTCATAGTGGCATGACCTATTTCATGGTTCCTCTTGATGCTGCCGGAATTACGGTGCGCGGCGTCGAGCGCCTTGATGGTGATGAAGGCTTCGCCGAAGTGTTCTTCGATGATGTCTTTATTGGTGATGATCTTGTTCTTGGGGGTGTGAACGAAGGATGGGGTGTGGCCATGGCGACCACCTCTTCCGAGCGCGGTCTCACCCTCCGTTCACCTGGGCGTTTTTGTGCCGCTGCCGATCGATTGGTCGATCTTTGGAAGCGTCAGTCGGCGCTTGCTGCAACCGGCGACCTGTCATGTGCGGGCGCCGCAGATCCGTCATTGCGTGATGACGTTGCCCAGTCGTGGATGGAAGCCGAGGCGTATCGCTTCGCCACGCTTGCTGATGTCACCGGATTAGTGAACGGGGTGTCGCAAGGGGCCCGCTCAAGCCTCACAAAAATCTTTTGGTCGGAACTCGATGTGAAGTTGCACGAAACTGCGCTTCGCATACTGGGGCCATCGGCCGAACTAATCGACGGTGCTCCTGGCGCTATCGATGGCGGTGCATGGATGAAGGGATTCGAGTTCTCACTTTCCGGACCCATTTACGCTGGCACCAACGAAATCCAACGTAACGTCGTCGCCGAGCGCGTGCTCGGTCTGCCCCGAAAGTAGGCCGCGATGCATTTCGCTTTTTCTGACGATCAACTCCTTTTCCGTGACACGGTTGCCGAATTATTCGCGGCAAAGTGTGGCCCTGAAGTCGTGCGCGCCGCATGGGACACTGACCCCGGTCGCGATTCCGAACTTTGGAATGCTCTCGCCGAGATGGGTGTGATCGGGCTGACCGTTCCAGAATCTCATGGCGGCATGGGAATGAACGAGCTCGATCTCCTTCCGATCCTCACTGAAGCCGGTCGGGTTGCCTGTCCAGCCCCGTTGCTCGAAACCACTGCCGTCGTTGCGCCGTTGTTAGCCGAATCCGCGCTGGCAGCAATTGCGGAGAGGTGGCTTCCCGGAATTGCCGATGGTTCGGTCATCGCCACCGTGCAACTCAGCGGTCAACCTTTTGTCGTCGACGCACATGTAGCGGGACTTCTCGTCGCTCAGCGTGGCGATTCATTGTTTGCGGTTCCGGGAGCGGCATTGCGATTGACCCAACAGACTTCTGTCGATGGCGCTCGTCGCATCTTCACCGCCGATTGGGACGAAGCCGATGCTGAACTCATCGTGTCGGGCAAGGATGCACTCTCTGCAGTGAGCCGGGCGTTCAATCGCGGGGCAGTTGCTGCCGCTGCCCAGCTCATTGGACTATCCGAGCAAATGATTGCAATGACTGTTGCCTATGTGACCGAACGCAAGCAGTTTGGTGCGCCGATCGGGAGTTTTCAGGCTGTAAAACATCACCTCGCTGACGCGGAACTCAAGGTTTCATTTGCTCGGCCGTTGGTGTGGAATGCCGGGTACGCATTGGCCAATGGCACTGAAAACGATGCTCGTTCGGTGTCAATGGCAAAGTGCTTTGCGTCCGATGCGGCAACTTTGGTTGCCCGCAAAGCGCTGCAAACCCACGGCGCCATCGGTTACACCACCGAACACGATCTGCATTTCTGGTTGAAGCGTTCATGGGCACTGGCCGGAAGTTGGGGCGATGCCGCTTGGCATCGCCGTCGCGTCGCCCACCTGCTGCTCGATGCCTGATCCGTTGACAAACTCATCGGTTGAATCACTCATTTCTCGGTGCCTTCTGGCCCTTGGAGTGACACGAGCGTTCGCAGCACCTGGTCATTTACTGAATCAACTTGAGGGCATCGCGATCGTCGAGGTTCCGAGTCCCGAAGTAGCAATCGCGTTAGCCGATGCCGAAGGCCGGCTCGCAGTTGCTCCAAACGCGCGCCCTGGCGTTGCGTTGTTGTCGGGCGGGCGAATTCGCTTGTCGTCACAACCCGGTGCTCCGACCCAAGCCATTCCGATTCCGTTTCCAGATCTCCCTGCCGCGATAGCCGGTTGGAGTCTCGGACAAGTACACGCAGCCATAGAAATTGAACTTCCACTCGACGCACAGATGGAAGGTGACGTTCAGCCCCTTGCCATGCAGCGCAGCGATCAATTGATGCGACTGTCGCCCAGTCTGGCCGAGTTCCGCACGATGCTCATTGTCGGTCCTGGAGTTGTGCGTGATGGATGTGTATCCGAGATTGGCGATGCCGCCCTTCGTCTTGGCGCAGGTCTCATGACCACAATGGGAGCGTTTGGTGTGGTGTCATCAGATCACCCTGCGTGGCGTGGAGTAGTTGGTGTGCAGGTAGATGATCCTGCGCTTGGTGGTCTTGATGAGTGCGATTTGGTCATTGTCGCCGGGGCCGACCCCAATGAACTTGGTGAGTCGCTCCCGCTCGATGCGCAGGTGCTCGAAATTGAACCTTGGCACCTTGCTTTTCTGGCCCGCGATTGGGCACCGGCACCGTTGAGTGACAACCGCAACCAACTTGTTGCCATCGTCGATGCTGTGCTCGCCGAACGACGGGGCGACGAGTCATTGCCAATTCATCCAGTTCGAGCAGTCATCGATGTATTCGATGTTCTCGACGCGAAGGTTCGTGTCTTCGCCGACCCGGGCCTTGTCGGCATCTGGTTTGCCCGGGGAATTGTTCCCACAACGGCCGGGCGTGTCATCGTGCCCGCCTTGCCGGCTGATGGTTTCGCAGTTGCTGCCGCGATCATCTGTGCTCTTGATGGTGAACAATCCATAGCGGTCACTACCCCAGGCAGCGATTTGATTGCGGCACTCTGTGATGTTGCCGCCTCGCTCAACCTCGATGTGATGGTCGAACTATGGGGCGATGATGTTCCCTACGTCGACCCAAGTCACCACCGGGCGGAAATTCTCAACGCGCGAAGATCGGGTGGTGTACGAGTGACGGGAGTAGCAGTTGACCTTTCCGCGGCCGCCGAACTTGTTGAACTGGCGGGCCCCTTTGTCGCGTGGTCAGTGAACGAATAAAGGAGCCGGCCCTAAGGCCGACTCCTTTAGGAATTACTTGAGTAAAGCGTGGATTAGCCGCCGATAGGCAGGTCAATACCGCCAGGCAGTGAAATGGTCTTGGCCTCGCAGAAAGCATCGATGCCTTCAGGACCGAGCTCGCGGCCAACGCCAGAATTCTTGAAGCCACCGAAGGGACCGTTGAAGTCCATTCCCTGTGTGGTGTTGACGGCGAAGGTGCCGGTGCGAACGCGACGAGCAACACCAATGCCCTTTTCGATGTCGGCGGTATAACAAGCGCCGGCCAGGCCGTACTCATTGTCGTTGGCGATGGCAATGGCGTCTTCAAGTGTGTCGTACTTGATGAGCGACAACACCGGTCCGAAGATTTCTTCTCGGGCGATGGTCATATCGTTGGTGACATCGGCAAACAACGTGGGCGACACGAAGTATCCCTTTGCTTCGTCGGGACGACCGCCACCGACAACAACAGTTGCGCCTTCGGCGATGCCCTTTGCGATGTAACCCTCGACTCGGTCACGCTGACGCTCGGCGATCAGTGGTCCGCAAAGGTTGTCGGGGTTGGTTGGGTCGCCAATGGTCTGTGCCGAAACCGCAGCAGCAAGCGCATCGCGGATTTCCTCGTAACGGCTGGCGGGAGCGAGAACGCGAGTAAGCGCAACGCAGGCCTGGCCATTGTTCATGAGGCCGCCACCGATGATGTGACCGATGGTCTCTTCAAGGTTGGCGTCCTCGCAAATGATTGCTGCGGACTTGCCACCAAGTTCAAGGGTGCAACGCTTCAGTTGTTCGCCACAGATGGCACCAATCTTGCGACCGGCCGCGGTGGAGCCAGTGAAGCTGACCTTGTCGATATCGGGATGACGAACGAGGTACTCGCCAACCTCGCGATCGGCGGGAACGATGTTGACGACACCGGCAGGAACGCCAGCCTCAATGAGAACCTCAGCGAAAAGGTTGGCATCAAGAGGAGTTTCCGGAGCGGGCTTAATGACGATGGTCGAACCCGACGCAAGAGTGGGACCCACCTTGAGTGCGGTGATGAACAACGGCACGTTCCACGGAATGATGCCGGCGCAAACGCCAACTGGTTCGCGACGAACGATGATCTGCCCGCCAAGTGCGCCGTCACGACGCTCTTCGAACGGGAAGTTCAATGTGTGTTGTACGAATGAACTCAGAATCATCGATGCTGCCATGACCTGACCAAACATCGAGAAGTAGTAGGGAGCACCTACTTCTTGGGTAATGAGGTTGGTGAATTCTTCTTGGCGGGCCGTAAGGATTTCGGCAACCTTGCCAATAAGTTCGGCGCGCTGTTGTGGGGTCCAGGTGGACCATTCACCGTGAAGGGCGGCATTGGCGGCAGCGACAGCACGGTCCATGTCTGCGTTGGTTGCGACAGGAACCGAACCGATGATCTCTTCGGTTGTGGGTGAAAAAACCTTCAGGGTGTCTTTGCCTGCCGGCTCAACCCATTCGCCCCCGATAAAGAACTTTTCGTACGTAAGCATTTGCTCCCCTTGGTCGGCCCGGTTGGCCCGGGCTCAAGGAGGCTGAATCTATCGGCCACAAGAGCCAATTGTCGTATCTTGGGTTTGGATGGTGGTTACTGCGAGGTTCCCCTATGGCCGGAACGGGGGACTTCGCCCTCCTGATGGTGAGCCCGATAGGGGTGGGGCAGACTGATAAAGAATTGATGCCTTGTCGCCTGGCGAGGTGGAAAGGGAAATGATGCAACTCGGCATGGTGGGTCTTGGCCGGATGGGCGCAAACCTCGTCCGTCGCCTTGTTCAAGATGGTCACACCTGCGTGGTGTTCGATCTCGATGCCAATGCAGTGGCCTCGTTGGCAGCCGAGAGTGAGGCCGTCACCGCGGCCAGCGATCTGGCTGACTTTGTCTCGAAACTCGAGGTCCCTCGTGCCGCTTGGGTCATGGTGCCCGCTGCATATGCGGGTGGCACCGTGAACGATCTTGTCGAACTTATGGAAAGTGGCGACATCGTCATCGATGGCGGCAACACCTATTACCGAGATGATGTTGATCGGGCCGAGGCGCTTGCGCCTAAGGGTGTTCATTATGTCGATGTCGGCACGAGCGGCGGCGTATTCGGACTCGATCGAGGTTTCTGTCTCATGATCGGCGGCGAGAACGATGTTGTCACCCATCTTGAACCGATCTTCCGCACAATCGCCCCCGGTGTAGGTGACGTGGAGCGAACTCCGGGTCGCGCTGGTGAGTTCACGCCGGAAGAGCAAGGTTGGCTGCACTGCGGACCTGCCGGCGCCGGCCATTTCGTGAAGATGGTCCATAACGGAATTGAGTACGGACTTATGGCGGCCTACGCCGAGGGTCTCAATATTCTTCGTCATGCGAACGCCGGCAAAGTTGTTCGCGATAATGATGCCGAAACAACTCCGTTGCGTGAACCGAAGTATTACCAGTACGACATCGATATT
>Ga0335396_10000285_pt1 | contig 68824 bp, 51 predicted proteins | sample FRY02_FD_205743 | JGI IMG/M metagenome (GOLD analysis project Ga0335396, IMG submission 205743) | Freshwater microbial communities from Lake Fryxell liftoff mats and glacier meltwater in Antarctica - FRY-02 (spades assembly) (version 2) | ecosystem: Environmental > Aquatic > Freshwater > Ice >...
CCTACGGCTCAGACCTTCGCCTTCTCACCGGTTTGGCAGGTATTCCCACCGTTCAATACGGACCGGGTGACGCCGGAGTTGCCCACGCACCCGATGAATACGTTCTGGTTTCTGAACTGGAAAGTACAGCGCGAGTGATCGCTGAACTCATCAGGACAAGTATCGGCTAACCGCCGCTTGATCAACGCGCCAAATTCACCCCTTATATCTGGACCGCTTGTGGATTGCACCTCGCTATCCACAGGTGATTGCTTTCACAATTCCACCATGAGTAATTCATTTTTTCGACGCGCCTATCCCGCATACAACTACCGCATTCCGCTCATCAGGCGAGTACGTGGCGCGGTAGATTTAGGCGACTATTCACTCGGCTTGGTGCCGACACCGGAGAGTGTTGAATGGTTCATGTCGCTGGATGGTTCGCAAAGCATTGATCAATTGCGTTCGCTGGGAGCCAAACACCTTGGGCTTTCACGGCGGCAAATAACGAGTTTGCTGGTTGACGGATTCGCGTCAGGGGCACTCATTGACGCCCGCTGTAAGCCACGCACCCAGCGCTGGTTAAACGAGGGCTGCAGGAATCGAATGGACACCGACCTCAGTTGCGTCCAAAAACATATCGTCGACTACTCCGATAATTTTTTTATTAAAGATGCAGCCGAAGTAATTGATCTGCGAAGTGCCACCCAAATCGAAGTGGTGGGAGATGGGCCATTGGCCAGAGCGATTCAGCACATTGGATTTGACTCGGGTTTCCAGTTCACGACGCAGCGCACATTGGCTTGCGTCGTGATCTTTGTCAGCACCACGCACCCGAAAGTTTTTGAGCACGAAAACTCACACCGATGTTCCCTGCCCCACCTGCACGTTGGCGCTCGGCTCGACAAAGCTGAGATTGGTCCCATGGTGATACCCGGCAAAAGCTCATGCTTTCGTTGCGCTCAACTGCATCGCATAGATGCCTCACCCGATTGGATGGACGTTGATTTGCAATGGCGGCACCATGCCAAATCAGGACAAAGTGATTCGATCTTGACCTACCAAACCGCCGCCCACACGCTGTTGCTGCTTCGACACTGGATCGACGGGGCAGAAATCACCAATACTTCGTGGACCGCGGATCTCCCCTGGTTGAATTTTCAGGCCCGATCGGCACCACCACACCCGCTGTGTGGGTGTCAACTTCACGCATCCAACTTCACCGCGTAGACAACAATTCAATGGCCTGACCGCGCGTGAAATTGCCAGTGGCCGCACAATAGGCGCGTGCCAGAAATACCAAAAAACGCGTTTACCCGCGGAATCCGCATGGCTTCACTGCCAGCAACCTACGCCGGTCGCACGGCACTCGGCTTCGGGAAGCGAATTGGCGGCAAGCCGGCCGAGGCTATTGCGGCCGAAATGTCCGCCCGCACCGCTGAGCAAATGTTTAAGGTTCTCGGCGAACTTAAAGGTGGCGCCATGAAACTCGGACAGGCCATGAGCGTTTTTGAGGCCGCCCTCCCTGAAGAATTCGCCGCGCCGTACCGAGTCATGTTGACGAAATTGCAGGATTCCGCCCCGGCAATGCCAACGAGCGCAATTCACGAGATTTTGTCAGAAGAACTGGGTGCGGATTGGCGGAGTCGATTCATTGAATTTGACGACCAACCTGCGGCAGCCGCATCAATTGGTCAAGTCCACAAAGCAACGTGGCATGACGGACGAGTTGTAGCCGTCAAAGTTCAATACCCGGGAGCCGACAAAGCACTCATCGCCGACCTAAATCAGATGATCCGAATGGGGAAACTATTCGCCGGTTGGATCCCAGGCCTTGACATCAAACCGTTGCTTGAAGAACTGAAAGACCGCGCAATTGAAGAACTCGACTACCTTCTCGAGTCGCAGAACCAGCGTGCCTTTGCCGTTGCTTTCGAGGGTGATCCTGATTTTCATATCCCCCACGTGCTCGCGGCGGCGCCACATATTTTAGTCAGTGAATGGATCGATGGCAGGCCGCTGTCCGACATTATTGCCAATGGCACAACCGCAGAACGTGATCACGCTGGCCTGCTTTATGAACGTTTTCTCTTAACGGGCCCCTCTCGCGCCGGGCTCTTACACGCGGACCCTCATCCCGGAAACTTTCGAATCACGCCCGAAAATAAATTATGCGTACTTGATTTTGGCGCTGTCTCTCGACTGCCCGACGGATTACCGGTTGCCATGGGCACGCTGTTGCGCATTGCCCAAAGCGGAAACGCGGAAGACGTTCTCGAAGGTCTACGACTTGAAGGCTTTGTCAAACCAAATATTGAAATCGACGCCGACCAAATTTTGAGTTACCTCGAGCCTTTTGTCGAGCCGACCAGACATGAGAGTTTTCACTTCAATCGGGACTGGATCCGCGGGGAGTTCGCTCGGCTCAATGACATGAAGAGTCCCGATTTCAGCATTGGTCTGAAAATTAATCTGCCACCGTCTTATGCACTCATTCACCGGGTTTGGCTGGGAAGTATCGCGGTGCTGTGTCAACTCGATGCCAATGTTCCCGTGCTCGCCGAGCTAAATGCTTGGGTTCCGGGCTTTAAGGTCAATTCGGAAGTCGAATAATTTCTAGTAGCTCAGAACCAAACTCGGTGAGTTTTGCCGGACCGACTCCAGGAATTGCCGCAAGTTCGTCAAAGTTACTCGGTACAAGTTCGGCCATCGCGGTCAATGTTGCATCGGTGAAAATAATGTAGGCCGGGACATTTTTTTCTAGCGACCTTTCCTTTCGCCAGACACGTAAAGTCTCAAAAATTATTTCATTAGGTTCCCCTGGACATTTTTGGCAGCGACCAATTGTTCGTTCAGAGGGCGTCACCAACCCTTTGCCACACACCCGGCACGGTTTGGGTCCAGTGCGTTTACGGGTATGGGTTACCTGGGAACTGCCTCTCACTAATGAGCCGGCGACGACAAGGCCACTGTCAGCGGTGGCGCTCACCAAATCTTGCGGCAAGTTTGCAAAAAACCTGCTCAGTGATCTGGTCGACTTCCCGCCCGGAGCCCGTGATTTACCCCAGCTCACTTCCAGGATTCGAGCCGCACGAGTGATTCCAACGTAGGCCAGTCGTCTTTCCTCGTCAACGCCGTCTTCGGAGTTGGCATAGGACAAAGGCAGTAGTCCCTCACTGCAACCAATAAGAAACACGACCGGCCACTCCAGACCTTTCGCGGAGTGAATCGATGCAAGGGTTACCGCGTCGGCTGTCGGTGCATGTTCAACAGATATTCGGGCATCAATGTCGGCAATGAAGTCGCTCAATGAAGTACCGGGGTCGAATTCCTCTGCCATGGTCATCAGGGCCAGGAGCGACTCCCACTTCTCACGAACGGCTCCGGTCCCTCGAGGCGCTTGCTGGCTCCAGCCTGTTCCCGAAAGTACATCTCTGACGTGTTCTGCGAGATTGGTCGGGGATAATCCAGTATTTTTAGCGTCCCCCCGCAGGAGCGTCAAAGCGGATTTGACCTCCGGTCTTTCAAAAAATCGCTCGGTGCCTCGCATGACGAGTGGGATATCTAGATTCGTGAGTGCGGTTTCAAACTCTGCCGACTGCGCATTTATTCGAAAAAGAATGGCGATGTCCGCCGCTGCGGTCCCAGAATTAATTAGTTTCTTAATTGCCTGGGCCACATTCTCCGCTTCGTCGTTGTCATCGGCATAAGCCGAAACCTTGGGAGTTGAGCCGGAGTCTTGTTGGGAGCGCAGTGTCAACGGCTTGGATCGTGCCTCACCATGGATAACAGCATTGGCCATTGCCACGATTTCCGGTGAACAGCGGTAACAACGGACCAATTCAACTCGGGTTGCGCTGGGGTGGGCCGTGACAAAGTCCAATAGATATTTCGAACTCGCTCCCGTGAAAGAGTAAATTGTTTGGCTGGGATCCCCCACCACGCAAAGATCATCTCGTTCGCCAACCCATAGATCCAAGACACTTTTTTGTAATGGGTTTACGTCTTGAAATTCGTCAACGGTGAACCACCTGTAAGCGGAGTGCACCGCGGTCGAAATTTCTGGCCGGGTTCGAATCGCGGCTGACATCAGCATCAAAATATCGTCAAAATCCAGTAAATTCCGTTCTTTTTTGAGAGTTTCATAAGAGTCCATGACCTTGGCCAGAGTCGCAACGTCGATCGCAAAATCACGTTTGGCTTTGTGGATCAGAGCCGAATCCATCATGTTGGACTTGCACCATTCAAGATCGCCGCTGACATCTCGCACCAAGGCCCTGTCGCTATCAACTTTGCAGTGAGCCAATGCACGGGCAACAATCGGGGCTTTGCTCGACATGAGTTCAGGGAATGCGCTCCGAGACAACTGCGGCCAGAAAAATCGAAGTTGGCGCAATGCAGCGGCGTGAAATGTGCGTACCTGTGCACCTTGAACGCCAAGGTCACGCAACCTATGCCTCATTTCCCCGGCAGCTCGATTGGTAAATGTCAAAGCCAATGTGCGCTCGGACTGGCTCGCCCCGGTAGCGACCGAGTATGCAATCCGATGGGTAATAGCCCGCGTTTTACCAGTGCCTGCGCCCGCAAGAACCCGAACCGGACCGCTGACCGCTAGAGCAACCTCGCGCTGTTCTGCATCCAATCCCGCCAAGATGCTCTGTGCGCGCTGCTCTGAATCCACCGGCTGATCTTGTCATGGGGATCTGACCCCCTCGCACCAACTCCAAAGCACCCGTAGGCTGAGAAAATGAGTGAACCGAAATCAGTGATTATGTACAGCACGGTGTGGTGTGGTTACTGCCAGCGCCTCAAGGCCCAAATGAAACGGGCTGGGATCGAGTGGACCGAGGTGGACATTGAAGTTGATCCCGAGTCAGCTGCCTTCGTGGCTTCCGTCAACGGGGGCAATGAAGTGGTTCCCACTCTCAAATTTTCCGATGGAACCACACTGACCAACCCACCAATCGCTGAGGTAATCGCGAAGATGTCCGTCTAGTTTGTCTACCGAAATGACGTGTTACTCGGCAATGCCTCACCGTACCAACGGGTAATTAACTGGTGGGCAATGCTCACTCTTGGCGGTAGATGTAGTTGCTGCGCCTCGCACAGATCCTTGATTTGTGTCCGGTCGTACCAATTCGCTTCTACAATTTCCTCGCCGTCAACACAAATATCGGTATTGAGTGCCCGCGCTCGGTATCCCAGCATCAGCGAGTTGGGAAATGGCCATGGCTGACTCCCCAAGTAATCAATACTCATCGGATCAATTTCAATTCCAGTTTCTTCTCCGACCTCGCGAACCACAGCCGCTTCGGCGGGCTCTCCCGCCTCGACAAAACCAGCCAATACCGACACCCAGCCTTCCGGCCAGCGACTTTGGCGGGCCAGAAGCACCCGATCATTGAAATCGGTCACTAACACGATTACCGCGGGGTCTGTTCTCGGAAAATGGGTTGAGTTATCCGTCGGGCAACGCCGGGTCCAACCGGCGTCACTTTGCACGGTGTGAGTGCCACACCGTGGACAGTGTGTGTGCGTGGAATTCCAATTGTCCAAAGCCACCGCTGCCACGAGCAATCCTGCATCGCGGTCACTCAGTCGTGGCCCACTCGCCCTCAAGTTCAACCATGTGTCCGGATCGTGGTCGGCAACGAAATTTGAATCAACCGAGACTCCGAAAAATGCGTCACCGCCATCAAGACCCAGAAAATACGTCAACGAGTTCTGCGGAATTTGATTCGCTAGGAAAAATCGAAGGTCATTCCCGGTGACCGGCGACTGCGAATTGTTTACACAAATAAACAAAGTAGACGAGTCCATAAGTGCCTGTGCAATCCACTCGGGATTTTTGCGCAACTCGGCACTTCGATCGGTTGCACTGCGGGACAGTACTAAATCAGCCAACATCGGCGAATGTGACATGGAATCCTTTCAACGGAGGCCAACCTACCCGCTGAAAGCGTTAAGAGCACATAAGGTTTAGTGGTGAACGTGTTCATCAGGCAACTGACCGGTATTCGACTGATCGCCGCAGTGTGGGTCTTGCTTTACCACTCGCAGGGCCCCTTGGACACGATTGGATTAATGAGCATCCCGATCTTGCCCGACTTCATTCGCATTGGTCGCCTAGGTGTGGATCTGTTCTTCGCTCTCTCTGGTTTTATTTTGGCGCACACCTACCTCAATTCGCTCGGTGAGCAACTAAAAGCGAAAAAGTCCATTAGATTTTGGTGGCTTCGGTTAGCTCGCATTTATCCGGTGCATTTGGTCATGCTATTCGTCGCAGGATTTGCAATCGTGGCCCAATCAATCGTTACCGGTGAAGAACTCAATCGAAGTTGGCTCACTCCATGGGATTTCATTAAAAACTTGTTGCTCATCCAAGAATGGGGTGGGGACCCCCAACGTGGCTGGAACTTCGTGGCCTGGTCTCTTTCCATGGAGTGGCTCGCCTACCTGCTGTTCCCCTTCATGGCACTGGTCCTCTGGCGGATGCATAAGCATTTACCCACTTGGGCCCTGTGCTTTTTCTGGCTACTCACACTCACCCCGCTGGTAATTTACGGTTTGGGAACGTCCGACCCCTACTACACCGACAATTGGGGTTCCACCTATCGAGTTCTCACGGCGTTTACCGCAGGCGCACTTTCATATTTGATTGTTGATCGGTTACGCGAATCTGATCGGGCCGCCTCAATCTCAGACGTGCTTGGTTTTGTACTGCCAGCCATCGTTGTTGCCGGTTCGGTCTTTCTTGCTTGGCTTCCAGCCGCTGCGACTCCCGCAGCCCCAACGGATCCCGATGCCGAGGCGCTTCCTCCCTATTTCCATTTGGTTTTGGTTCCAGTTCTGATCCTTTGGATCGGGGCTCTCGCACTCTCACGCCGAGGAATGTCTAATTTCCTTGCGACCAAGATCATGGTCTTCGGTGGATTCATTTCTTATTCGCTGTACATGACACACCTAGTTTGGTTCGGCCTTTGGCGAGCCGGAATGAAAGCAACCGGAATCGATGGCGGTGCCCTTTATTTACTGGCAGTTGGATTACTTCTTGGCATGTCATTTGTCATTGCATACGCCATGTGGCGTTTCATCGAAGAGCCTGCGCGCGTACGAATGCGCAACTGGATTGGGGTTCGTCCAACGCCAACAGAAGAAGCGGGCGAAGCAATCGCAGAAATGAGCGACCCCAAAACCGCTAAACCTATTGACGTTCCAGATCGCGAATGATTTCGTCGGTGTCAACGTTAATTTCAGTCCCAAGGGACAACATGACGAAAGCCGTGTCAACATCTTGCCAATCGACCCCCGCGATTCGCGCCCAAGCTAAACGATAAAAAGCAAGCTGTGCCGGGTCAAGATGCTCGGTCCCACCTGTTTTCCAGTCAACGACCAAGTACCGATTACCGATGTTAAACACGGCGTCAATGTATCCGGTGATTGAGCGACCTGAAAACGTTAAACTGAACTGCTGCTCGACGGCGACCGGGGTCAACGGTGCAAATCGACTCGCTAAAAATGCCTCTTTTAGCTTGTCGCTCACGCGGGTGTCCTTCACGCCGGAATCAAGTGCGCCCACTAACTCGTCCCAATCAAAAAGAGTTTGCATGCCGTAATAATTTTCGATGAACGCGTGGATTTCGGTTCCACGGGCTGCTACGTAATTGGGTTGACGTGGCATGGGTCGAGCCAATTCCACGGCGAGAACTTCAGGTTCACGCATAGCTCGCAGCATGCTGCTCGCACCCAGACTTCGCGGGAGTGTAACTATGCGAACGGGGGCTTCTAAGCGCTCTCGTTCCCGATTCAATGCCGAGAGTGAGTCCGACCAAATGGCCGCCGTAGCGGCTTCGCTTTGAGTTAACTCTGTGTCATCGCGATCAGGTGCATCGACGAATTTGGACTCTTGAATCAACTCTTCAACGACGCTCGCCGGCACCGGCACCGGCCATGGCATCGAAGGCATATCCTGCGCTCGCTCGGGGCGCCCTCCTTCGGGCGGGGACGCCCAAAAGGCAATGTTCGCGCTAGTACCTGCCAGCAGGTCATGGGCCGCTGTCAAAAATGGATGCGGGCCGTGTGGTTTAGTCCAGTTCACACCCCACCAACTGCCGCTAAGGGTGAGTGAGTCTTCTGCACGAGTAAAGGCGACATAGGCCAACCTCTCGTGATCTCGTTCTTTCATAGCGTCAAAGTGACCAAGATAATCTTTTTTGAATGCAGCCTCAGACAGTTTGGTTAACGTGTAATCGGGGAAATTGGCAATTGCCGGTGGGGCGTCTTGCCGCAATGGCCATGGAGCCATGGTTGCCTCCGAACTCCAATTACTTCGCGCCCTGCCACCTGGGAAGGCTTTGTCACTCAGATTGGGAAGGTAGACGTGGGTGTACTCCAAACCTTTCGCTTTGTAAATCGTGATCAGTTGAACTGCGCTTTTTTCAACCGCTTGTTCAAAATCCACGCTAATATCGAATTTTTCAATATCAGCCAACCGTGAAATAAACGCACCGAGAGACACCCGACCGTCGATATCTTGAAAGTCGGCCGCCAGATTAATGAGTTCATTAACCGCGACTGAATCGTTTTCATTGAGCTGCGCCGCGACGTCGATTCCCGATCTGCGAATTACCCGACCCATAAGTTCAACCAATGGCTCGCCTACGTGGGATCGCAGTGATTGGAGTTGCTCAGCCATCATGCCAAAACGTTCAATCGCACTTGTGGAGTAGCGATCAAGGTTTCCTAGGTCAAAAAGCGCATCAGAGAGTGAAACCACATCAACTAAATCGATGCCCTCAACCGCCGCTTCAAGTGCCTGCTCAATGTTCTCGGCATCAACGCGACCCCGAACCCGGGCAATTTCACCGGCACGGGAGCCCAACGCGGCTAAGTCTCTCGCACCAATTCGCCACCTGACCCCACTTGCCCAACGCACGAAAGACGGGTTCGCCGTTGGCTCGTGAATAACTTCAAGTATCGCGCGGAGATCCATAACAAGTGGTTGTGAAAGCAATCCTGCGGCTGAATGCAGTTGCACGGGAATCCCCCGTTTCTGCAGGGCTTCGCGCATGCGCAACAACAAATTCCCGGTTGCTGCTAACACGGCAATGTCTTCATCACAATCAGCGGCATGAATGGCACCATGTTTCTCAGCAATCTGATCCGCCATCCAGTCCAGTTCTTGATCTGCGAAGTCAAAAAGCGCCAAGGTAACTTCGCCCTGGATTTTGCGAGTTGGATCTAAGCGTTCAACATTCGGGTGTTCCGAGCGTAAATTTTCCGAGATCAGATTGGCCAATTCAAGAATTTGGACTCCCGACCGGCGGTTAGCCGACAATGGGTAGACGCTGGCGTCCTGGTGATCAACATTCTGGAATTGTTGGGGGAAGCTGTTGATATTCTCGACACTTGCCCCACGCCACCCATAAATTGCTTGGCACGGATCTCCAACCGCTGTAACTGGAAATCCATCGGAAAAAATTGTTTCTAAAAGGATTCGCTGACTTATTGACGTGTCCTGGTATTCATCGAGCAAAGCAATAGAAAATCTGGACCGAATTTCCTTAGCCACCTCGGGGAACTCAATAACGATTTTGGTAGCGAGCCTGACTTGGTCGGAAAACTCAATGAGATCCCGGGAATTTTTTAGTTCCCGCCAATCTTGCACGAGGTGCGATAACGCGATTCTCCTTGCCGATGTGCGGGTGATCCTTCGCAGTGTTGCGTTTGATCCGGTAAGTCCAACAATGTAGGAAATCAGTTTTTTGTCGTATTCGATCACAGCATTCGGTTCGATCGCAAGTTCACTGAGCTCACTATCGAGGGCCAAGAGGTCTGACGTTATTTTTGCGGGGCCCACCGAGATTCCGGAGAGATCTTGGTTGGTGTTACACACCAAACGGTAAGCCAATTGTTGCCGTGCACCGTCGGTGAGTACGTCACCGCTGAAGTCACGCCCAAGGAGTGCGCCAAATTCCTTGACGATCCCAGATGCAAATGAATTGTACGTTGAAATGAACGGGTCGCCACTCTCAGATTCAAAAGTCTGGGGATATAACTTCTCGAGTTCGGCAATACGAGAGCGAGCCGAATCTAGTAATTGCGCTGTTGCCTTGGTCGTGAATGTCAGTCCCAGTACTTGCTCAGGTGTGACGTATCCACTACCCACGAGAAAAGCTATGCGGGCTGACATCGAAGTGGTTTTCCCTGATCCAGCACCTGCAACCATCACTGCGGGTTCACGGGGGGCCTTAACCGCGGTTAATTGTTGTTCAGAGAGTGCAAATCCAAGGATATTTTCAAGATCGCTATTACTGAGTTCATTCTGTGAATTAGTCGTCATTACTTTCCCCCTCCACAAGGACTTCACGGCTAAAAATATCCGTTGATGTAGTCGGGCACACTTGTTTGTAAGAGCAGTAGCGACATGATGGGTTCACCCGTGGTGTAAATGCCTCGGTTCGAATGATCTCCGCAGCCTCACCAAGTTTCAATTCGATCCAGGTCGGTGATTGTGAAAAGTCAATGGCCTCTTGGGTTTGAATTTTTGGTTGTGAAGCATCAACTCTTAACTGAACCAGCGCTGCGCCCACCGGGGACCGCTCCTGATCTTGTGAATCAACACCAAGATCGGCAATCTGTTGATCTCGCAGCAGCAACTGATAAATCCCTAACTGCCCGTTCTCGGCAATCTCGGCATTAGTCGGTGGGGTTTTGACATTTTTGAAATCAATAGCCACCAGTCGGCCAGAATCATCCACTTCCACCCGGTCCAAAATTCCGCTGAGTTCAATTTCCTCATGTTCCCCACTCGGGGTGGTAACCGTGAGCGAAGTTTGATATCTGCCTTCGGCTTCTTTGAAAACCCGCGGGCAAAGGTTGTGGTAATTAAGGAACAACTCCGCAGCCTGGTACGCCTGCGCTAAATCCGCTTCTGACTGCCAGTCCGCTTCATAGGCCAAAGCCCGCCAGGAATCACCGATCAATTCTTGGATTTGTCCCTGGTTTTGTTCAAGTTCCCCTTTCGCAACAAACTCTGCGATTGCATGAACGATGCTGCCAAACGCCGTCGCTGAGCCCCGAGAGACCTGTGCCTTCACTTCTCGATCCAAAAACCATTTCAATGGACATTGCAGAAGTGTGTCCAATGAACTACCCGACATATGAATTGGTTTGTGCGCTGCCCGGATGGGGTTGCTCGACACTGTGAGGGGCGCCAATCCCCACCAACTTTGCGGGCCGACACTGGCCCCCATGTCACCCAGCACGTCCCCCGCCGCGGCTTTTAGTGCATTACTCGCCTGGGGATCTGCCAGTGTTAAGCGAAGATCAGCCGCGAGCCCAGACCAGCTTGAACGGTTTTTTGGATAACCGCTTACTGTGAGAGGGGTGACCCCACTTGCCACAACGTCACGAATGAAGCGACTTGGTTGATCCCCACCATCACTGCCCTGATCAATGCAGGTCAGTGTCAATAATTCACGGGCTCGCGTGCTGGCAACGTAAAACAAGTTTCGTTCCTCGCGCAAAAGGGCAACCGGGTTCGTACCGGGTATTGCTTCACCAAAACCAATTTCTTCGGCGCGCAGCAGACTCCCCCGAGCTACAAGGTTCGGCCAGATCCCTTCTTCGAGCCCGACGACCCAGACGCGATCCCACTCACGACCCTTGCTTTGGTGAACGGTCATGACCTGAACCGCATCAGCTCGCAGCCCCCTTGCGGCTACCGGCTCGGCCGGCAAGGTCTGATATGTCAATTGGTTAAGAAAATTGTCTATCCCAGCATTGGTCCGCTCCGAGAATCGATCTGCGGTGTCGAAGAGTGCCATAATCGAATCAAGGTCATGGTGCGCGCTTGAACTATGGGAGAGTGCCGCGGCCTGCAAACGCTGCGGCCAACCATGGGGGTGCTTCTTGCCACCACTCCAAGCGGTCCACAAAATATCCGGGACCGATTTATGATTCGCTATTTCACCCCGAAGTTGGGCAATAAGGCCGTTGATTGCCCTCACCCGAGCACCCAGTTCACCTGGAATGACATTCGCTGATTCCACTCCAACTATTAATTCCCGGATGAGTTCCGGTGAACTGATATTGGGTTTCAACGTGCGAAGTAGTCGACCTAGCGCTCGCATTTGACTTGCGTCTAATCCACAAATCGGGCCCGTCAAAAGATCAGAGACGTCCGCGGTGGTCGAACGCTGCGGCCGGGCCGCAAGGGAAATGAGTCCCAGTAGGACTTGCACGGCGGGCTCATCTTTTAAGGCGATTTCGTCGGTTGCAACCACAACGGGAACCCCGGCACGATTCAGAGCTCGCGTAATTAATGGGATATCTGATCTCGCTCGACCGATGACAGCCATGGACCGCCAAGAAACACCTTCGCTCAAGTGAGCATTAAAAATTCCCTCTGCCACAAAAGCTGCGCGCGCATTTCGAGACGAATATTTGTTGACGACCACCGATCCCGTGTCAACAAAAAAATCTCCGTAGCCGACGTGGGGATATTTACCTGCACCAAACGGTGCTGTAGCCGCACGAGCAATTTCAGGTCCAAACCGCCAACCACCGTCAAGTTCAAAAACATTGGCGTGTGCGAAATCCTGCACGAAGCCTGCAGTCATATCGGTTTCTGATCCGCGGAAACCAAAAACACTTTCGTGTGGATTGCCGAGCGCGACAAGCACCTGCGCCTTCTGGGCGAGAACGGCTAATAGCTCACGGTGCAGTGGACCGACCTCCTGGTATTCATCGATATATATATGTGTGATGCGCGAAATAGTCGGTGAACCCGGTGCCATGGCAATCGCTGCAAGCAGAAGTGTGTTGTAGTCCATCACATTTTCCAGTGCCATTACCTCTGCGTCATTGGCCGCAATATGTCCGGCCACGACCCATTCCGGTCGATCGAGTTGGACACCCAATGCAATAAGCTCCGTTCCACTTAAATGAAGTTCTTTCAGTCTGGCGACGACGTTACGTACTTCCCGGGCGAAACTCTGGGTAGTGGCGGCGCTGCGAAGTGAGACGGGCCAGTTGACAATGGGATTCACACCCGATGAGTCAGCGAGCAGCCCTGCAATGAGGTCCCGGATCCGGGCGTCTTCTTCCGCACCTGATAAAAGTTTGGGCAATTCTCGAGATTGCGAATCGACTCCCCCCGTCGCACCCATCACGATCGAGTAAGCCAATGCGTGAAATGTGCCGATATAAGGGAGAACGGTGTTGGCTACTTGCCCAGCAAGTTTCTCGCGAAAGTCACGTACCGCCACTTTCCCGTAGGTCACGACCATAATCTGCGCGGGTGAGACTCCTTCACGTAGTCGTTGGGCTGTCGCTGCGATCAGCGTTGTGGTTTTTCCCGAACCAGCTGAACCGATCACCAAATTGCGGCCGGAGTCTAGATTTATCACGACTTCCTGTGCCGAATTGGCGAGAATTGCCTCAGGCGCGCTTATCTGCATATCCAGTTCCCACCGCATGGACTATCAATATCATGCCCACCTGACATGTTGCACCAGGAAGGGGCGCCCTGTGACACGATGACCCGGTGGCGCCCAACCCGGATTCAGGAATTGAAACCGAGTTCACCATTGCCGGACCCATTCCCTACATTCCGCAGGAATCAGCGACGCAAGCGCGTCCCGACCTCACCGGAGCGCCTCCCGTAATCGACGACGGTGCTATTAAAAAAAGAATCCGACGCCCACTTGACCTGGCGCGCTTTGTCGTCGCGGTTGCTTTGGCAGCCGGCACGATCGTGCTGGGTTATTTCGCAACGAGTACTACAGCCGGCCTCGACACCGACATTGAAGGTGGCGTGGCGCTCCTTCCATCCCTTGTTGTCCTGGCCCTGAATGTCATTGGCGGTCTCGGCTCGCTGGGGCTTCCCATTGCCGGCTCTATTAATTTAATTTTGCGCCGACGCATCCGTCAACTTTTTGATGCGCTGGTGGCCCTGTTCCTTGCTGTCACAGTTTTGTCCATTACCTCGGTCGTCATTGGGAATCTTGACAACACAAGGCTTCTGGTTGCCATGGCCGGGTCTACGAGCAGCACCAGCGGCTCGACCGCGCCAATTCTCGGTGGCATCCTGGCTTTCATCACGGTTGCCCGACTCATGGGCCGCAGGCCGTGGAATGTGCTCTCCAGTGTGGTCGTAGTTTCGCTCATTTTGGTAACGGTCCTCAGCTCTGGAATCGCTTTGGCCGGAATTGGCTTTTCGCTAGCGGTTGGCTGGGCAATTGGCCTTTTGACGCGCTACGCCTTGGGTACCTCAACTACCAGGCCGAGTGGAGCATCTGTTGCCGCCGCCCTTGAGCGTGGCGGCTACCCCATTAACGAATTACGGATTGCGGACCTCACCAGCCGAGGGCGCCGGTACACGGCGATCACCAGGAATGGCGATACTTTGCGGGTAAACGTGCTTGATCGAGATCTTGAAGGTGCGGGGCTTGTCAATGCTGCTTGGATCAGTCTTCGGTTGCGAGATGAACCCAGCAAGGGTGCTTTCAACATGCGTAATGCGGTTGAACATGCCGCGCTCATTGCCTATGCCGCACAGTCAGCCGGTGTACCCGTCCCTCGGCTGCTATTGACCACAGAAGTTGGCCCCGACTCGGTCGCACTCGTTTATCAACAGATTCCCGGCACAACATTTGATGAGATTCACGATCTGAGCGACACCGAACTTGATAGCGCCTGGCGGGCGATTCGCACCCTTCATGAACATCAGGTGAGTCACCGTGCCCTTTCCGGCCGACACTTACTGCGCGGACCGGATGAATCAACGTGGTTGCTGGGAATGGATCGGGGATCGATTGCGGCAAGTGACGTTGCGATGCGTCTTGACCTTGCGGAACTGCTGTGTTCACTTGCCATGCTGACCTCGGTAGACCGGAGCGTTGCCTCGGCCAGGCGAGTACTTGGCGGCGACTCAATCGCTCGCGCACTCCCCGCGCTGCAACCTGTAGCCCTGTCCACGAGCACTCGCAAAGCGTTGCGCAAGCACAAGGGAATGATTATTTCCTTGCGCGATGCGATCGTGGAATTGCGGCCGGACGCCGACACCGAGCAAATCCAATTCCAGCGGATCAAACCACGCACTCTGATCCTGATCGTAGTGGGCACGATTGCCGGGTACGTTTTACTTTCCCAGTTAACTTCCGTTGACCTTGTGACCCTTTTCAGTACCGCCAACTGGTCGTGGGTCATCGCCGCATTTGGATTTAGTCTGATCACCTACGCGGGGGCAGCGTGGTCACTTTCTGGCTTCGTACCGGAGAAGTTATCCTTTGGACGAACAGTGTTGGCCCAAGTTGCCGGTGACTTTGCCACGTTGGTCTCACCTCCCACTTTGGGTGCTATCGCCATTAACGTTCGGTTCTTGCAAAAATCAGGCTTGCACCCGGCACTCGCCGCGGCAAGTGTTGGGGTCTCCCAGGTTGCTGCATTCGCAACCCACATTGGGCTGCTCTTAGCATTTGGTATTGCCGCGGGAACCCAAGCAGACTTCACTTTCGATCCTCCCATTTGGGCGGTAGTTGGGGTCACCGCGGTCGCTGTGATCTTGCTGGCCCTACTTGCAGTGCCGGCTATCCGACGGGAGATTAGCCGGCGAATCGGACCGCTGATCAAAGAAGTTATTCCGCGATTCGTCACAATTGCTCAGCGCCCGGCCAAGTTGCTCGAGGGTATCGGTGGAATTCTTATTCTTAACCTTGCCTTCGTCGCTGTTCTGTTTGCCTGCGTTGAAGCATTTGATGGCAATCTCAATATCGCGGTGGTTGCGGTCGTCTATCTTGCCGGCGCAACTATCGGGCAGGCTGCGCCGACCCCCGGTGGGTTGGGCGCGGTAGAAGCTGCCCTGGTCGCTGGTCTCACCGCCGCCGGCCTCGATGCTGGCGTAGCCGTTTCCGCAGTTCTGCTGTACCGACTGGTTACTTTCTGGCTGCCGACGGTTCCCGGCTATTGGGCTTTCAACTACCTGACCAAGAAGAACCTGCTTTAACTGCTGGTCTATTGAGCGCCACCCACCCAGTCGATGTACCCCCCGGCGTAATGCTTAACTCCAGAAAATCCTTGAGCTGCCAGTTCATCGAGTAAAAATCGAGATCGAATACCCGCCTGGCAATACAAAATTACCTCACCCGTCAAAGCTCCGGGTTCAAATGCGGACAGCGGCGAATTTATTGCACCCGGAATGTAGCCGTGAAACAATTCATACTCCTCCCGAATATCAATCAGCGTGAAATTCGTCTCGCCACGTTCACGTGCATGCAGTAGTTCAATTAACTGCACTCGAGTCACAGCGTCTCGGCTCAAACCATTGGCACACAAACTTACGTGGTCGTGCAAATCAACGATTGGGAGAGAATCTCCACACACCGGGCACTCATCCTCACGATTAACACTCACATGCTCAAGACTTGCACGGATCCGATCACAGCGCGAATGGCCCCGGGAAAGACGCACCTGTCATACCGGTCCACCGACTCCAGATCTAAAGACCCTGATTCTGCGGGATCCATTACACGGCTTGAGCAACCAAATTTCGAAGGACGCGAAGACCAACAGATAATGTCGCCAAGTCCGCGTCTTCAACGTTCAATATTTCGTCGAGTGTCGCCCTTGTGCGAGCTACCCCCTCGGTGCGTTGCTGTTCCCACTGGACTATTCGCTCGGTCGCTTCCCCACCATCGGTGGCCAGAAACACGCGCCCCGTAAGTTCGGCGATAACCGAGTACAAATCTGAGCGCAGTGCTTGACGTGCCAGCGAACTCCAGCGGTCACCTCTCGGTAGGGCTGAAATCCGAACTAGCAGCCGGTCCACATCAAAATGTTCTGACAGCGTGAAATACAAACTGATCACTTCGGACATGTCAGCATCAAGAGATCGGGCCAGTTCGGTAATGTCTAATAGCGAGAAAACGTCTAGCCCACTTGATGCGCGGTCGGCGAGATCCTTTGGCGCGCCAGCATCGACGAATCGTTTGGACAGTCTTTCAAATCTCTCCGATTCCTGTCCCTGCAGAGCTTGCGGCACGCCACCGGAGTACTGCGCCACGCTTGATGCGAAAGCGGCTATTTCGGTTTCAATCACAATTCCGGCACCCCGATTTTGCAGGAACCAACGCGTTGACCGATCCAGAAGACGCCGGATCTCCAGATGAAGCGCTGTTCGTGCACTCGCCGGTACGCCCTGCGGCAGCGTGTTGATCCCGCGCCACAGACTCCTGATCCCGAAGACTTCCATTGCTGCAAAAGCCGCCTTGACAACCTCGAGCGTATTGGCTCCTGTTTCCTCAACCGCACGAAAAACGAAGGTAATCCCTCCGATATTGATTAGCTCATTTGCCATCACGGTGTTTGCAATCTGAGAACGCAGCGAATGTGTCTTGATTTCCGCCAGATACTTTTCCCGCAGTGCTTCAGGGAAATAGTCGATTACGATCTGATCGCACCAAGGGTCATTGCCCAGACCAACCGCGTTGAGATCCTTCGTTACTTCAATTTTTGCATAAGCCATCAAAACGGCTAATTCGGGTGAGGTCAGACCTTCCCCAGCCAACCTTCTTGTGTCAATCTCGGCGTCATCGGGCAAGTACTCCAGGGCTCGATTCAATAAATCTTTTACTTCAAGATCACGAATCATTCTTTGATGGACCGTGATGAGCCGAGGCGCCCCGGCTCGGGCATTGGCAAGCACCACGTTTTGATTAATGTTGTCCGCCAAAACCAAACGCGCAACCGATTGCGTCATGCTGTGAAGTAACTCATCACGCTTTTCTCGACTGAGCGATCCTTTGGCGACCAAGGGGGCTAGCAGAATTTTGAGATTCACTTCGTGGTCGGAAGTGTCGACGCCGGCAGAGTTGTCGATTGCGTCCGTATTCAGATGGACACCCTTGCGAGCTGCCTCAACCCGACCACGTTGTGTCATGCCGAGATTCCCTCCTTCGCCGACGACCTGAACTCGCAATTCCCCGCCATCAATGCGGATCGCGTCATTTGCTTTGTCACCGACGTCAACATTCGTCTCGGTACTGGCTTTTACATACGTTCCGATCCCGCCGTTCCATAACAACTGGACCGGAGATTTTAGAATTGCATTGATCACCTGATCAGGACTGCAGGATTGCGCCGGGATCGCAAAACCCAACGCATCTTTGATTTCCTGTGTGAGGGCAATAGTTTTTGCGCTTCGCGGAAATACACCACCACCGGCTGAAATTATCTCGGAGTTGTAATCAGCCCAAGAGCTGCGCGGCAAAGCTGCAAGTCGTTGTCGCTCGGCAAAACTGGCGGCCGCATTTGGATTAGGGTCGATAAAGACGTGTCGGTGATCAAATGCGGCTACGAGTCGGATGTGCTCACTGAGCAACATCCCGTTGCCGAATACATCGCCACTCATGTCACCGATTCCCACCACGGTGAATTCCTCGCGCTGGATATCAATATCCATCTCGAAGAAGTGACGTTTGACCGACTCCCAGGCACCACGCGCGGTGATCGCCATCTCTTTGTGGTCGTATCCCGCGGAACCACCGGAGGCGAATGCATCCCCCAACCAGAAATTCTCTTCCATCGCGATTGCGTTCGCAATATCGGAGAAGCTGGCGGTCCCCTTGTCCGCTGCCACTACCAAGTACGGGTCGTCATGATCATGACGCACGACATTGGCCGGAGGAACCACAACCGAGTCAATAATATTGTCGGTTACCGAAAGCAACGCCCGGATGAAATTTTGGTAGGAAGCAATTCCTTCATTCATCCAGGCTTCGCGATCAATGGCCGGGTCCGGTAACCGCTTGGCAAAGAAGCCACCTTTTGCACCAACCGGGACAATAACGGCGTTTTTTACCTCCTGTGCTTTAACCAATCCAAGGATTTCAGTTCGGAAGTCTTCACGTCTGTCACTCCACCGTAATCCGCCACGGGCAACTGCTCCAAAGCGCAAGTGCACCCCTTCGACCTGGGGTGAATACACCCAGATTTCGTGTGCGGGTTTTGGCAGTGGCAGATCCGCGATCATCTTTGGCACTATTTTAAATGCCAAAGTTGATGCGCCAGCGAAATAGTTCGTGCGCATTGTTGCCTCGAAGAGGGACCAGAAGAGACGCAGAATCCGATCATGGTCGAGGGATGGCACGAGTGCCAGTGCCACCTCGAACTGTTCACGTGCCGTTTCTGACTCAGACTCCCGATCACCACTAAATGCCGGATCAAATCGGACCCGGAAGAATTCAATCAAGAGGCGCGTTATCTCGGCATTTTCCAGAATCACCATTTCGATGTAACCCTGGCCGAATGTCGAGCCGATTTGTCGCATGTATCGGGCATAAGCCCGAATCAATCTTGCGTCTTGCCAGGTCAAACCGGCTCGCGTGACCAATGAATTGAATGAATCACTTTCAACCCGACCATGCCAAGCCACTTCGAATGCCAGTTCGAACCGGGCAAATAAAGTGTCCGCGCAATAGATTTCACCTTTGGGGAGGACTAGACCAAAATCAAGGATCCAAGCAGACGCCCGATCCGTTCGGGAAATTTCATAAGGATGCTCGTCAAGAACGTCCACACCGAGGCGCTCAAGAATTGGGAGAATTTTCGTCAGTGGCATGGCTGGTCCCACCTGCATCACCTTGAATCGCAGCTCGCGCGAGTCACTGACAATCGGTGCGTAAAGATCTAAAGCCAATTCCCCTGGCTCAAGTTTTTCAATAATGAGTGCATCCGCCACGCCGACACCCGGTTCGAAGTCCTCCTTGTAGGACTCAGGAAATGCATCGGCGTAAATCGGGATGAGATCAGAGTTGCCACCTGCGAGAGTGATTGATTGAACCTCGTCCATCCAGCTTCGACTGGCAACTGTTAAACGGCTCTCCAATTCCGCTAACTCGGGTCGAAGGATTTCCACACCGCTTGGCATATGAATTACGTAATGCAGTCTCGCCAACACCGACTCGGTAACACGCGCCGTGTAATCCACGTTGATCCCACCGAAAGCTTCCCGCAGAATAGTTTCCAGCCGCAATCGCAAAGCAGTCGTGTAACGATCTCGTGGAAAGTAGACGAGCGCTGAAACAAATCTTTCATAGGGGTCATAGCGGACGTAGAGTCTGGTTTGACGCCGTTCCTGTAATTGCAATACCGACTTGGCAATCTGCGTCAACTGCTCGACATCAGTTTGAAAAAGCTCATCACGCGGATAGGTATCAAGAAATGCTTCTAAATCTTTGGCGCTGTGGGAGCCGGACACGTAATCAAGATTTCTCTCAACTTTTTGGTACTTTGAACGCAGGACGGGAATGTCGGTGACGCTATCGGAGTATGCCCGCGCGGCAAAAAGGCCTAAAAAGCGCCGTTCGCCAACAACATTTCCGTGGGTGTCAAATTTCTTGACACCGATGTAGTCCAAATAACCGGGGCGGTGGACGGTTGAACGCGAATTTGCCTTACTCAAAACCAACACAGTTTTTTCCCGAGCTTTTGCCCGAACGGCAGGCGGCAGGATCGCAAAACTTTCCGACAGATCCGCCTCGGCACTTTCCCTTAAAACACCCAAACCGGTACCGGGAACTGGACGTAGTGCATCTTCACCGCTTTGTTCCACCAGCTCATATTCTCGATACCCGATGAAAGTGAAACTGTCTTGGGTCAGCCACTCCAAAAGCGCAATTGATTCATCCAGATCGACTACGTCAATACCTGAAGGGGGAACGCGACGTAAATCGCCGGAGATCTCGATTGCTTTGGTTCGCATTGCGTGCCAGTCATTGACACTCTTGCGGACGTCAGCCAAGACTCGCGCCACACCCGCGACAAGTTCACTGAGGTCATCGGAAATAAAATCACGCTCGACGTGGATTCGCATCCACGACTCTGCCGTCATTCCCTTTTTTATTTCATTCACATCAAGTTCACGAATCGCACTCAACTCGTGTGTTGCATCACGTGTCACAGCAAAAAGTGGATGTGCGACCAGTTGAATTGCCCGCCCTTCACGCGTTAATTCCGATGTCACCGAGTCAACGAGAAAGGGCATGTCGTCGGTGACAATTTCAATTACCGAGTAACTCACCCCCGGGGAATCTGGGGTCCAGGCCCTGACCAAAGTTTCACCGTGTGCCCCGTTACACCGGCTACGCGCCCAAGCCAGCATGTCCGCGGCTTGTTCAATTGCCAGCGGATCAGATGCTTCAAATCCCAAATCAGCGATGGACTGGTTTCGAAAGAGCCGTTGGGCCACGAGCGAGACTAAATCTGGGACCGCCGCGCGCGTTGAACTCACCCCCCTACGCTAGTGCCGGAACGTGACTCGCGGACAAAGGAGACGGATTTCAGGTGCCCACAAAGTTTGAATTCACCCAAAATTTCACTGCCAGCCCCTCCGAAGTGTTTGCCATTCTCGCCCAAGAAGAATTTATCTTGGCGAAATGTGCGGCCACGGGTTCACTCTCTGCTCAAGCAAGCGTTAGCCAAGCCGGTCTAAACGAGGGTCAAACCTTGACCAGTATCCGCGTGCTCCCCGCTGACCTTCCTGCACCTGCTAGATCACTCGTTGGGGACACCATCAAGGTGACAGAAACGCAGGTGTGGAGTGCCCCAGAACCTAACGGGAGTCGCACGGCAACCGTCTCGGTCGAATTCTCGGGACCTATGGGTTTTGTTGGCACCCTCGAACTCACCCCGACCCAAACCGGTAATACAACGATCACTACTCGTGGCGCATTTTCGGCCAATGTTCCATTTATCGGCGGCAAAATCGAGAAAGTTGCAGCGGAGCAAACCCAGCGCTACCTAACCGCCGAAGAGCGAGTTGCCGGCGAGTGGCTCTCGCGGTAAGTCAACTGGCATTTAAACAGTTTGCTTCGACCACGTAAGCGGACTCGTTCGCATCGAAGTTTCCAAAACATGTTTCCTGCGAGTGGAGTCCATCAAGTTTGTTCCCATCGCGGTCAAATCCTCAGGGGTGGGACTAGCGAAGAATACTTGCGCGCCACCAGCCACGACTTCGGAGATTTCAACCGCGGCAGTTCGAGCGACCACACCGCGCCACTGTCGCTCCAGTTTCGCGGTGAGACTTTTCGGATGATCCGATTGAGTGAGCGACATCGGCGCGATTACATAAACCTCGTCAAAACCCTCATGGCTCACCACGTCAATGCTGGTTGCCGATACCGCACCGCCATCAACGTACGTTCGATTTCCAATTTTCACGGGCGTAAACCAACCTGGGATCGCACAACTCGCCATAACCGCTTCGGACAAACTTGCAAATGGCGCTCCGGCCCGACCAAACACCACTCGTTTACCGGTTTCGTAATCCATGGCGACAACCCACACGGCCGGATTACTGCCATTTGAATTTTTCTCACCCTGCGCCCATTCGCCCAGGGGGGAGACAGCGTCGACCAAGTGTCCTACGCGCTCTAGGCTCCTGCCTCCTGTCGGAAGCAATCCAGATAAAACCGCGGTGAGGGGTAGTTCACCTAAGTTGAGTAGCCCTGCGCCAAATAATTTGGGTGAACCCGGTCGCAAAATTCGCGGCCAGCCGGGCCGGGATCCTCCCGTGGCACGGACCGGATTCCACTCATATCCCGAGAGTGGGCCACTTGTGACTTTTTCTTCGCCGTACTCTTGACGCAGTTCACTCGTGCTTACCCCGCAAGTAACCAGCGCCGTCAATACCGAACCCGCCGAAGTGCCAACCAGTAGATCCACCTCGCATGCGGCAATCCCCAGTTCGGCTTCTAAAGCGCTCAACGCTCCGACTGCCCAAGTTCCCCCAAGGACGCCGCCGCCGCCAATGACAATTGCGCGGCGCGCCATCAGGAAGCAACCACCCGAAGGTGTTTCGCACCTGTCGAGCCGGGTGAACTCCTCCTTTGCGCAATTGATGCCCGCAGGCCAACAATTGAATCTCGGATACTTGCGGCAATCACGTCAAGGTCGCCAAGTGCATCACGATCTGCCATAAGTCCGATGTAGAGACCCCCGTTATAACTCGTGAGACCAATGCTTAATGCTTGCCCAGGAACCAGCGGCACGCACGGATACGAAGTGAGCATTTGTGAACCGGCTGCATAAAGTGCGTGTTGCGGTCCGGGTACGTTCGTAATGGTTACGTCGTAGGCACTGCGCGTCAACGTTGATGCCATTCGAGCGCCAAGTGCATGAACCGAGGCTGGACCAAATCCCGCGATGTCGATAATTGCGCGAGCGCCAAGGAATTCACCGGTTGGATCAAGATCAGACATTTGCTCAACGACACGCATCAGGCGATCAACCGGTTCAAACTGCCCAATGGGCAATTCGATTACGTAGGCGTTAACGCAACCTCCCAACGTTGGTTGCTCAACTTTAGAATCTAGGGAGACCGGCACCAGAGCATTAAATCTTTCTTGACCACTTGGCATACCGTCGCGCCTGATCAGCCAACTCCGCAAAGCCCCCGTCAGCACGGTCAAAATAATGTCATTAACACTAATATTTTTCTCGGATAAGACGGACGCTGATTTCCGAATTTCACGCAGCTCTTGAAGATTCAGGTCGACCGAGACAAACCGACGCTGGGCTCCAAGTTTTGCCTTCAACGGCGATCGAGTGCGAAAACGCGCTAAGGAAATAACGTCACGGAGTATCTCTGTCGCATTGTTGATGGCACTGTCAACAACAGCCTGCGAACCTGCAATTACTTCGCCCGCCGTGCGCACCACAAGTTCCACCGCCGCAGTTGGGTGGGTAAACACTTCGGTTACGGCGGCGCTCATTAATTCAATCCCCGATGGTTCTGCTGCGGGGCGCCAAGAGCTGGGCGGCCCAACGGAAACCTGTGACTCGCTGTCGAGGATCACTTGGGAAATATCGAGAGCTGCCAGACCATCAACGAGTGCTTCATGACTCTTTGTGACAATCGCGAATCGACCGTCAGAGAGCCCTTCGATTAAATACATTTCCCACAGTGGACGACTTCGATCAAGTGGACGACTCATGAGTCTGGCCACCAATTCGTCGAGTTGTGCCCGGCTACCCGGCTTGGGCAACGCCGACCTTCGAACGTGATATGAAACATCGAACGCAGTGTCATCAACCCAGACAGGTCGAAACATGCCAAACGGAATGTCTTTAATCCGTTGACGGTACCGCGGCACAAAAGCCAATCGCGCTTTAATCAATTTGACCAAGGTCTCATGTTCGAAACCGGAGTCGGGCGACTTAAAAATTGAGACGCTGCCGATGTTCATCGGGGCTTCCGAATTTTCAATATAAAGAAAAGACGCATCAAGACTGCTCAACCGTTCCATCAAACGCCGCCCTTCACCCTTAAATCTCGAGCCAAGCTCGGCTCGACCACAATTCGAATACAGCCCACATTTGTCCGCATTTTCACGACTCGCCACTCACCGTACTGTTCAAAGCGCATATTTACACATTTTAGTGCCAGAATGTCATTGTGCCTCTTCCCCCATGGGCGCGCTTTATTCGCGCAACCCTTGTTATCCCCATTCTCGGTTTCTCCCTGCTCGCCGGCCTTCTTATCGGCGTCGTCGCTACCTCGGATACACCCAGCGCCAGTGCCTATCAGGTTAATCAGGCTAATCAGGCTAATCAGGAGACTGACGCCCAACAGGCCCAACGCCTGGAGCCCGGGCCTGCAGCCGAAGCTCTAGCGCCAACGCGCGAAACGCTCACCGTAACTCCGGCTAAACCAAAGAAACCCAAGCCGGCAACCCGTGAACGCAAGGCTAAAAATGTGCCAGAACGCCCACTTGACGAGAACACCGGCCGGCGGATCGTCTATGACAAATCGATGATGACGGTGTGGGTCATGGACAAAAAAGACGAAGTCGTGTACCGCTTCCCCGTTGTTGGTCGTTGGGATCGCCCGGTCGCAGGGAAATACAAAATTTATTCGCAGTCACAGCGAAGTGGCAATCCAAATTCCAAGGTGACGTTTGATCACATGACTCGATTTGCTTATGGAATGGATGGGAAAACCCCCATTGGTTTTCATAGCATTCCAAAATATTACGACGGCCGCATGATGCACTCCAAGAAACAACTTGGACTACCCATTGCTACCGGGGGTTGCATTCGCATGGCGGCGAAAGACGCCAAAAAACTTTACAAGTGGGCCAAACTCGGCGGCAGGGTTTACGTACTCGCTTCTCCGTAAACTGGCATCGGCACAGACTTTAATGGCCTTTAACAAAGAACCTCGGGTGCTCAACTCTCTCAGTGTGCTCGCTTTTCGCACCATGTCGATTGCAGTTGTGTCCCTGGGCAAGTACTTCACTTCGAGGTCGGGATCAAGTGCACGGCAAATAGCGCCAAACTCACGCTGAATTTCGCTTGAATCACTCCTGTGAACAATGTTCACCACCACACATTTTTGCGCCTGTGAAAACAGTGAAGAGTGGGTGCTGTACGTGCTAGCCAGTCGCTGCGCGCCTAAGGCGTCAGCCCGGGTAACCAAATACACTTGGTCCGCATTTTCAAGGACCGTTTTGGTCACCACCGTCCGTCGCGGGGCCAAAGTTGGGGCCAGGTCAATACCCGTATCAACATCGGGATCATCAAGTCCAGCCCCGAGATCGATGACAACGTGATCGAAATATTCGCGGGCCCGGTCAATAATTTTTACCATGGCGCCGGCTCGCACCTCTGGCCACCTCAGCGGGTCCGACAGTCCAGTCATCACCCAAAAGTTGGGGTTGATTGCTCTAGCGCAGTTGGCTAGGGATCGAGAGTCCAATGCATTTTGCTCGGCGTAACGTGCCGCCACAACGATCCCGCTCACATCCGATTCAATTCCAAGCGTCAAGGCGACTGAGGGTGCAACCGTGTCGGCATCGATCAGAAGAACGCGCGCACCGCCGTTTCCCAGAGCCTCCGCCAACCCGATAGCGAACGTGGTGCGTCCATGTGAGCCAACCGGACCCCAGCATGCACTTACTTGACCCCCTTTTGGCTGCCGACGTGTAACGCGCTCGCCACGGCCAACCACGAAGTCCTGTCGTAGTTGCCGCACAAGATCAAAATCGGTGTGGTCGGCTCGCAAGATCCGGTCAGCGTTCCACGAACGCGCAATTGCCTCCTCGTGTTCGTCAAAGGCAATGACGCTCACCGATTTCACCTGAACTTTCAGGATGCTCATAATTTCACCGCTCATGCGGGGGAGCTGCGCGCTTACTAAGACGTGGGTTCCGGGGACGACCGCACACACTGCGAGAAGTTCGGGTGCATCAAAGCAACGCCGGCCCACTGCGATTCCACCAGCACTTGCCAGCGCGATGAGATCCACCTCCGTTTCAACTCCGCTTAATGCCCAGACCATGTTGAAATTTTCCGACTCGGCAGCGAAACTTTGTTTCACTTCGACACCTGTGATTCCACCGGCACTTTTACCAGGTCAATAACGCCGGTTCGAATCGCTTGGACAAGGTCGGGAACTTGGGTAACCGGGACGAGTAACACGACGCCTATTTCCCCGCCGGTCCCCACGACATCACTAGCGACCTCTTGTACCGTTAGACCCGACAGCACCAACTTGGGCGGCAATACCGAACCAGCGTCCTGCGAGCTTGACCACACATCAACTTGGTCACCGGCGTTGAGTCCGATTGCCACGTGTAATGGGTCAACTGAAACTGTCACGACTCGCGAGTCTGCTGGTGGCAGTGCACTAATAGCTTCTTTTGGGATGAACTCCCCAGCACCAATCGGCCTGACCACAATTCCAGAAGGTTGCACTAAACCTTGGAAATACGGATCCTGGGCCCCATTGAGAGCGACAACAACAGCTTGCGCATCCGTTAACGAACTTCCAACGGCCAATTCAGAGTTTGTCCGCCATAAAGTCACCGTCTCTTCACCGGAGGCCATCACCCTCGCTCCGATAAACATTGAACCGATCAAAATTGAAACACCCAGCCAAAGTCGAATGTCACTCCACCTCGCCGACTTTCGACTTCTGAGCTTCGCCGATTGCTTTTTACCCCAACGAATTCGCATGAAACACCTTTTCACTCGTTTGTATATTTCACGACCAGCGCGCGATCGCGGCACCAGATATCCAACTATCTCCCCTATTCACCAATTGACGAAATGGTTATCCACAGATGACGGGTGGTTGATGCGCAAGTCCAACGAGTTTGGCACTATGTGCCTATGGCTCGTTTCCTCACGCTCGCGGATGTCGCCGAGACACTGAATATTTCCTCCGCCCAGACCTACGCTTTAGTGCGCAGCGGTGATTTGCCAGCGATCAAGGTCGGCGGACGCGGGCAGTGGCGGGTGGAAGCCCAAGCACTCGAGGAGTACATCGAAAATATGTATGCGCAGACCCGCGAGTTTGTTTCCACCCATCCTTTCGGTAAAGATGACGAGTCCGGGCCAATCTCTGGTTGAGCCAGATTCTGCTACTGGGCGACTTTCATCGAGATCACCGAAGCCAGGGCGACTACGAGTCGCTGATCTATCCTCTCCCCGTTATCAATCTCAATAAAATCACGCCCAACGGCTGCAACTCTTCCGTGGACATGAGTGGCTTCCGGGTGGCCCAAGACCGCGCAGTGCTGGATTCTTATGCTCACTCGGTTGCCCCACTGGCCCCTCATCCAAGAGCCCTCCCGAAACCCGATTCGGGTTCGCGCCAGTGATTCCGCTACCGGGGCCAAGCCACGGGGCAGCCCGCGAGCTGAGTTAATACAACTAGTCCGGATTAAACATTCACGGGTTCGTGCCGATTCACCGTCGGCAACCGTGAGCAAAATGAACTCACCCGAAGCGCTCACCTCGGTGAGAGTTCCCGTGCAGCGGCTGCCACAAACGTTAAGATCCACCCGCTCACCCCGGGCCTGGGTGAAACGGGCCACCAACGTCATTTCGCCCCACTGCGCTTCTGCCAGCTCGGCCGCCTCGGCCATGACCTCCGAATCGAGCTGGGTCTGAACGCTGGCCTGGGCTTGTAACCAGACTTCGGGGATTTCCACTTCACCAGTGTGAGCGTGGAAGTTGCCTTTTTGCCAACTAATTTTGCAGACCTGTGGATAAGCCCCTCACGGGCCAGAAATATTTCGCCTACCCGTGTTTGAAATCGACATTTCTGGGCATAACGAAACTGTAAGCAAAATTGGGCCTTGACAAAAGCAGTGTTCATACCTACATAATGCATACTGATTCAAATAAACGCAAACACAAGCAAATGTAGGTAAAAGCCCGATAAAAATCCACCGCGAATTTTTGTGAGGATCAACATGACGAACCATTTAATCCCCCAAGACGAAGTCCGTCCAGGGGCAACCAACCACATACGTGAGCGCAAACCCGGACTGCATCTGATCGACGGAGGCATCCCCGACCATACGGACTACCGGGAACAACTTCCACTAGCCCTTACTTGGCAGATCGCGCCAGGGGTGCCGGCAACTCGACCGCTGGAGTTAGTGCCTTCCAGATCCACCACGAAAACGAGCCCGCTCGAACCAGAACAAGTCGGGTCGGCCACCAGATCGGAATTAATGCCAAGTCATATTCGAGTACCCAACGAGGAGGGTGACCTAATTGACCTACCGCACCCCGTCAGCTGGGCCGGTCACATGGCGCGGATGGTATTTGAAGTCGGCTGTGGTGAGCGTCCAAGTGCACAGCTCAACCGCTGGGTGAGTCGCGATCAACTCTCCCTGCTGGCACTTCGTGGTCGAAGCTATTCACGTCACCCCGCAACTCGCGCCCAAAAAGGTCTTTCGCGTCTGCGCAAGGTCCGCGCTGTGCGGGCGATGCAGGTGGCACCCGGAATCATTGAAGCCAGCGCCGTACTCGTTGGCAGCGCGCGCTCCCACGCAATTGCAATGCGCATGGAAGCCGTTGGCGACCAGTGGCTACTGACCGCCGTTGAGATGCGCTAGCGCTTTCGATTTGCCCGCTCAACCCGCCTACGCTCGGCACGGCTTGCATTGGGATCAACTTCAATAATCCCGTCTTCCCCAGCATCCATCTCACCGCGCACCACACCGCCGTCGGCATCCGGCGCCGAATACTCCAAATGTTTCGGCCGCTGCGGACCGAGCCCTTTTGCCTGTAGATCCAGGGCTGCGCTCGCACTGGTTCCTGTTGCATCAACAAGTCCCTCAATTAAGGCCGCTGCTTCTTCATCAATTTCAGGCTTCACCGAAACTTCAACATGGAAAAGATAACCCACAGTTTCTTCCTTGATGGAATCCATCATGGCCGTAAACAAATCGAATCCTTCACGCTGGTACTCGATAAGCGGATCCCGCTGAGCCATGGCCCGCAAGCCGATTCCATCTCGCAAATAGTCCATTTCGTACAGGTGCTCGCGCCATTTGCGATCAAGTACCGAGAGAATCACCCTGCGTTCTAGTTCGCGGGTCACTTCCTCCCCCAATTGCTCCTCGCGAGTGTCGTAAGCGCCCTCTGCGTCTTCAACGAGCGTATTGCGTAGGAAATCGGCGCTGAGTCCACCGATATCGCCGCCGGATTCCTCGAGTACTTGGTCAAGAGTCACCTGAACCGGATACAGCTGCTTAAGCGCCTCCCACATTTTGTCGAGATCCCATGACTCGGGGTATCCCTCACCGGTGACGGAGTTCACGTAAGCGTCAACCGTGGCGACAATGAACTCACGTACTTGTTCTTCAATATTTTCACCCTGCAGAACTCGACGTCGTTCATCGTAAATAACGAGCCGTTGACGATTAAGGACATCGTCGTATTTGAGCACATCTTTTCTAATCTCAAAGTTCTGCGCTTCGACCTGGCTCTGTGCCGAGCGAATAGCGTTGGAAACCATTTTCGCTTCGATCGGTACGTCGTCTGGGACGTTGAACCGCTGCAAGAATGCATTCACCATGTCGGCCTTGAACAAGCGCATGAGGTCGTCGTCGAGTGATAGATAGAACTGTGATTCACCCGGATCACCTTGGCGACCGGACCGCCCTCGGAACTGATTGTCAATCCGGCGGGACTCGTGCCGCTCGGTGCTGAGTACATAAAGCCCTCCAAGTTCAACGACTTCGTCATGCTCAGCTTTCACACTCGCTGCTGCTGTTGCCAGGGCTGGCTTCCAAGCCGCTTCGTAGCCTTCCGGGTCCTCTAATGCATCTATGCCCTTGCGAGTGAGGTCGGCGGCCGCTATGGCCTCGGCATTTCCACCCAACATAATGTCGGTTCCGCGGCCAGCCATGTTCGTTGCGACCGTCACAGCTCCACGGCGGCCTGCCATTGCAACAATCGCTGCTTCGCGTTCGTGGTGCTTAGCGTTGAGCACCTCATGAGGGACTCCGTTCTTTTTTAACAGAGCGGAAAGTTCTTCTGATTTATCAACACTCGTCGTTCCAATCAGGATTGGCTGGCCCATTGCATGTCGTTCGACAATGTCTTCGAGGACAGCGCTGAACTTCGCTCCCGCGGTTCGATAAATCAAATCGGCGTTGTCCAAGCGAACCATGTCGCGGTTGGTGGGGATCGGTACAACCCCGAGGCCATAAATCTGATTGAACTCCGCGGCCTCGGTCATTGCCGTACCGGTCATGCCGCCCAATTTGTCATAGAGCCGGAAGAAGTTCTGCAGAGTGACGGTTGCCAAAGTTTGGTTCTCCGCTTTAATCTCCACGGCTTCTTTAGCTTCAATCGATTGATGCAGACCCTCGTTGTAACGGCGCCCTTTCAAAATACGACCCGTATGCTCGTCGACAATAATTACTTCGCCATCCATGACGACATAATCGCGATCTTTTTTGAATAGTTCCTTGGCTCGAATCGCGTTGTTCAAATAGCCAACAAGAGGCGTGTTAACCGTGTCGTAAAGATTGTCGATTCCGAGTTCGTCTTCGACGACGTCAATTGCCTCTTCGTGCACACCCACGGTCTTCTTTTTCTCATCAACTTCATAATGCTGATCCCGCACCATTTTTTTAGAGATTCGCGCAAACTCGGCGTACCACTCCGTCGCTTGATCTGCCGGTCCACTAATGATCAGCGGGGTCCGTGCTTCGTCGATCAGAATTGAGTCGACTTCGTCGACTACTGCAAAATTATGTCCGCGCTGCACCATTTCTTCTGCGGACCACGCCATATTGTCGCGCAAGTAGTCGAATCCAAATTCATTATTAGTGCCATAGGTGATATCCGCGGCATAAGCTTCACGCCGTTGCGCCGGGGTCATGTTGTTGAGAATCGTGCCGACGCTCAGCCCTAAGAATCGGTGGACTCGTCCCATCCATTCGGAGTCGCGCTCGGCCAAGTAGTCATTTACCGTGACTACGTGCACGCCGTTTCCAGAAATTGCATTTAAGTAGGCGGGCAAAGTCGACACCAGGGTTTTACCTTCCCCCGTGCGCATCTCCGCTATATTTCCCAAGTGCAGTGCTGCACCACCCATAATCTGCACGTCGTAGTGCCGCTGACCTAAAGTTCGCTTGGAAGCCTCACGCACAGTCGCGAAAGCCTCGGGCATCAGGTCATCAAGACTCTCACCCTGCGCGTAACGCTCCCTGAACTCTTCGGTGAGTTCACGCAATTCGGCATCCGTTAGATCAACAAAGTCTGATTCAATCGCGTTAACCGCTTTAGTAATTCCCTCCAGCTTTCGCAATACTTTGCCTTCGCCGGCCCGAAGAATTTTGTCAAGAACGCCCACGTGAAACCTTCCAAGTAACGATTAGATAAAGCGGCAGGTGCCATCGTAGTTCCACAGACCAAAATTGCCTCTAGCCACCCGGATCCACGCCCGGTAGACAGTCCTAATGCGGAATTTTCTCCAATCATTTGCAACCGAACTCAGTGACCTCGTTCTGGCGCGTCAATGTATCGGCTGCGAAACCCTCGGGACCTTAATCTGTTCACAATGTAAGGCCCAAGTCAGCGGGAGAGCACACATAATGCGGGATCTGCGTTTTGATGAACTTGCCGAGGACCTGCGGATCCCCCTGGCAATCGCTCACAGGTACACACCACCCATCGATGCGATGATCTATCGGTACAAGGACAATCAAATCCCGGAACTTGCTCGACTTCTCGCCACTGTTCTCGCCGGGGCGATCCGACAAATCCCCAGCATCAATTCTGGCTCCGATCACTTCCCGATTCTGATTCCCATTCCTTCGCGGAGGTCTTCTATTCGTGCCCGCGGATTTGATCCGATGGTCTTGATCGCTGGGCACCTTTCCCGCGTTGGTTATCCGATTGCCCCCTGGTTGATCGACCAACGCGGGGCTGGGCGCTCCAAGACACTCGGTACAGCCGACCGGGTGCACGCGGCTCACGACGCCTTCCGGGTCGGACATATTCCAGAGCGTTACGTGCGCCACCCGATTCCAGCCATCGTGATTGACGATGTCACCACGAGCGGGGCCACTTTCACCGCCGCCGTCTCTCAACTCTTATTGGCCGGGGTGCACGTGACGGGCTGCGCGGCTATCGCCGGCACCCGCAAGTCTTGATTCACAACCAACGCGAGCCCGATTCCCGTGAGCGTCACAGTGCCTCAACTCTTAGCCGGGGTAGGCCGCCAAGCTTCCTTGGATTCGCGCGATCCATGACTGAGTCGAGTTTTCATAAATTGAGCCATCGGCCGAAGTGACGAGCGTCGGCAGTCCGGGTGCTGCTGCGATGGATATCGGGTCTGCCGGTGAACCCTGGGCTAGGACATCACCACGACCTAGATCGATTTCGTAAATTTGCAAAATCCCCGCTGTCTCACTTGCGATCACAGCGATCGTATTTGCACTGGACCATGCAACGCCCGTCACAGAGCCGAGTTTGGATTCAACTCTCAGTGGTTTCTGTAATTGAATTCGGGTTACGTTCGCAGGTGTTGGCCTACTCACTCGAGCAAGGAGTAGCACGGACCCAGTTTCATTTGTCACCGTGATTGCAGCGCGAGTTCCATCCCGCGAGGGAATCACCGATTGAACAAAATCACCTTGCTCGAGTCCATTGATCTCGATCTCAAATGTTTCACCGGTCGCTAACAGAGCCGCAGGGACTCCATTCTCATTAACTATCCATGTGGTTGTTGCACCGTCAAAAGCCATTGATTGCAACCCTGAAAGTGCTGGATCGACGGGCGCCGTCACATCCAGTGAGGACCCAATAAGCAAATTGCCAGCCAAAAGATCTCCGCCAGAAGTTAACCCAAGCGCACGTTTGCCATCGGTGGAGACGGCAAATCTGGTGAGAGCGTCATCTACCACGCCGAACCCACCAGGGACCGCAAAGTTCCCATTGGTTGTTAGTCGCACAACCCCGACGCCGGTAGATGCGTAACCCACCGAGTCACTGGGTAATCCGCCTGGATCAACTTCTGGCCACGCGTCACGGGGTTGTGGCGAACTGGTTCCAGGCACGCTCAGTGGTGTTCCATTCACCGAGATTTCAACAAATTGCACTTCGGGTAATTGCCGCAGGGTCCACACGATTTGCTGCGACAAGGCAACACGAGCGGGATCATTGGCCAAAGTGGCACTTGCATTGAGGTTGACTCTCGCTACTCCATTTTCAATCGGGACGGCATCGACCGCCAGTTCGACGCCGGCGGGAAATCCGGTCCGAACCGCTGGACGAAGCCACTCGTTTGGGCCTTCAATCAATCGCTGGACCAGCGTTGTGCCTAAGGCTGGTCCAATAACTGGAATAAGCCTGGCATCGGGGACCAGTGTTTGGAAACTGGGATTGAAAAAGTAAAGCGGGAAGCTGCGGTAGGCACGATTAACATCAAAATTGGAGAGTAATAGTCCCGTGGGTGCGAGATTGATTCGCCACTCGCCATCTCGCGCAGTGAGAAAGAAACTTCGTTGCAATTGAGCACCCGGGTCCTCAACCGCGTAACGGCCATTCTCAGCAATCCGGCCGCTGAGGGTTGCACTAAACAAAACCGCTGCACCGGCTTCGACTAGGGTCGGAACGCCGTCGTAGACGGATACCCCCGCACTTGGGTCCCATTCCCCTGCCGCTTCCGAAGTGAGATAGCTGCGTGCAACCGCATGGTTGCTATCAAATGACGCCGAAGATTCAAGGAAACCCTGCACTATCTCGGTCGGTGACATGCCATCACGCGGGGGTCGAGCGATTACTCGAATGAATTGGTCGGCGCTCGTATTTGAAACAAGCTGGCCAGCTTCGATCGGTCCGTCGGTGGGGACTTGCGCGGTGAAGGCCCCCGTACCCAGTCCGCAACCCGTCAGCAGGGCACTCATCACGACAAGTAGGAATAGTCGGCGCATCACGGACCACCCTTCTGCCAGGGCGCAGTATCAAGGGGGTCTCGAGTTCGGGCACTTAAAGAAGCTTCGATGGCCAGTTCGTCAGCGCCCGCGTCGCTCCCACCGCTCGGACCCTCGGAAAACCCTTCGCCCATCGATAGCGGTGAACTATTGAACGACTCCCCGGTGACCCGAGGCAGAGTCAACCGAAAACACGCGCCGGACCCCGGCTCACCCTGGGCCTCAAGCCAGCCGCTGTGAAGGCGGACGTCTTCCAATGCGATTGCGAGTCCCAAACCTGTTCCTCCCGTCGTTCGTGCGCGCGCCTTGTCTGCGCGCCAGAAACGGCTAAATACCAAACTTGCCTCACCGGGCATCAAACCGACACCAAAGTCACGAACGGTAATGGCAACAGAATCAGAATCCCCCGCAAGTTCAATCACAACACCTGTTCCGTTGGCATGCTCAATTGCATTATCCACCAGATTTCGGATCACACGGTCGATTCTGCGCGGATCACATTCAACAAATGCGGGTCGCTCATAGGCTGCAAACCTCACTTTCAACGAGTTTCTCTCCGCAAGTGGCTCGGTCGCGTGAATTATCCGTTCGATCATTGGGACAAGATCCGTTCGGTCTGTTTCAAGGACCGCAGCCCCCGCGTCGAAGCGTGAAATTTCCAGCAAGTCAACTAAGAGCGACTCAAAACGGTTGAGTTGTTCCTGCAACAACTCAACCGACCTTGCATTCGCGGCATCGAATGCACCTCGATCCTCGTACATCACGTCGGCTGCCATGCGGATGGTCGTTAACGGTGTGCGCAGTTCGTGGGAGACATCGGATACAAATCTTTGCTGCAGAAGTGAGAGCTCTTCTAGCTGTCGGATCTGCAATGCTAGGTTTTGAGCCATCTCATTAAATGACGTTGCAAGTTGAGCAAGATCATCTTCCTTTTTCACTTGCATCCGTTCATTTAATTTTCCTGAAGAAAAGCGCCGAGCAATTCGCGCTGCTTCTCGCACCGGAACAACTACCTGACGCGTCACCAGTAAAGCGACACCGGCCACCAGAATTACCAAAATAATTCCTGCTCCCACAACCGCACTCGACACCAGATCCAGTGTTTCCTGTTCTTGGTCAAGGTTAAACAGGTAATACAGTTCGTATGGACCTACCGTCGGTACGGTGAGCGGTGCGCCAACGATCAGACCCGGCGTGGTTCTCCCATCAAGGAAAACAATTGGCGAGTAAGTCCATGACTGACGTTTAGTGGAGGCAATAGATTCTCGCAATTCCACCGGGATGCTCGAAACAGCAACTAAGTTGGTTCCTCGCTCTGGTGCGTCAGTATTGGCACTCGACGCTAGTAACAGGACGTCAAAAGCCGAAGGTGAACCCGAACGTGCACCGAGTGTCGCAATCACACTATCCACGAGTCGTGCGGCCGAAGGAGTTGCCGGACCCGTATTTGCTGCATCCAGAAGTCGTTGCGCCTCCCCCAAACCCGACGATGCTTCACTAATCGCCGAACGGTCCTTTGAATCCAAGAGCCCTGTTGTTACCCGGGACAAGAGTGAAAAACCAAGAATCGTGACAACTATTGCGCTCAAAAGTAAGGTTGATGTTGTCACACGAAAAGAAAGGGAACGCCGCCAAATCTTTCTACCCCAGCGAAACGGTGCCAACATTGACCTGAGAATTTTCACAATGGCGGGATCACCTTAAAGTGGGCCAGCTTTATAACCCACACCACGAACTGTCAAAACGATATCTGGTCGCTCAGGATCATGTTCGATCTTCGCGCGTAAGCGCTGTACGTGGACGTTAACAAGCCGAGTATCTGCAGAATGGCGGTATCCCCACACCTCTTCAAGCAGGGCTTCTCGGGTAAAGACCTGACCTGGTTTTCGCGCAAGACACAGCAGTAGGTCAAATTCGAGTGGTGTTAGTGACAGACTTTCTTCACCACGCCGGACCGAATGTCCCGTTACGTCGATCGCCAAATCACCGATCTGCAGCCCTGCTGGGGTGGGTTCTTCATTTCGACGGATCCTGGCGCGGATGCGAGCAACCAGTTCTTTTGGCTTAAACGGTTTGACGATGTAGTCGTCGGCACCGGCCTCCAAACCCACCACGACGTCGATCGTGTCACTTTTTGCTGTCAACATGACAATGGGGGTTCCCGACTCAGCGCGAATCAATCGACACACGTCAACACCATCTTTGCCAGGTAGCATCAAGTCCAGCAGCACAATGTCAGGTCGGCTCTCGCGAAATACTCGTAACGCTTCGGACCCATCGGAACAAAAAACTGGTTCAAAGCCTTCACCTCGAAGCACAATCCCGAGCATCTCGGCCAGAGCCAGATCGTCGTCTACGACTAACACCTTGCCACGTACTCCGCTATCGGTGCGTGATCCTGCACTCATCATGCTCATGCCCCTATGTTGTCACCCCGGTGTCACGCCCACAAGCCCGGACGCGCCGCATACGCAAATGCGGGGCGGGGACCCCCGAAGGAATACCCGCCCCGCAGTGAGGCCCAGAATTATTATCTTTATGCAGCTGATTTAGTAGCGGTAGTGATCTGGCTTGTAGGGCCCCGCAACGTCGAGACCAAGGTACTCAGCCTGTGGCTTGGAGAGTTCGGTCAGCCGGACACCGAGTGCGTCTAGGTGAAGTCGAGCAACCAATTCGTCAAGGTGCTTTGGCAACACATGAACACCGAGTGCGTACTCGTCCCGCTTAGTGAACAATTCAATCTGCGCCAGCACCTGGTTGGTGAACGAATTACTCATGACGAAGGATGGATGCCCTGTCGCGTTACCCAGGTTGAGCAGGCGCCCTTCCGAGAGCATGATGATCGAATGTCCGTCGGCGAAAGTCCATTCGTCAACCTGTGGTTTGATCGTCTTGCGCTTCACTCCAGGAAAATTGGCTAAGCCGACAATATCAATTTCGTTGTCGAAGTGACCGATATTCCCGACGATTGCCTGATGCTTCATCTGGGACATGTGCTCGGCAGTAATCACGTCGTAGCAACCTGTTGCCGTAATGAAGAGATCTGCCGTGCCAATGACATCTTCAATGAGAGCGACCTGGTAACCGTCCATTGCAGCCTGCATTGCGCAAATTGGATCCACCTCCGTGATAATCACGCGAGCGCCTTGGCCACGAAGTGATTCGGCTGAACCTTTACCAACGTCGCCGTAGCCTGCAACGACGGCAACCTTTCCACCAATCAAAGTGTCGGTTGCGCGGTTAATGCCGTCAATGAGTGAGTGCCGGCATCCGTATTTGTTATCAAACTTTGTCTTGGTGACAGAGTCATTGACGTTGATAGCCGGGAAAATGAGTGCACCTTCCCGGTGCATTTCATACAGTCGATGTACGCCGGTTGTGGTCTCCTCGGTTACCCCAATGATCCCGCTACCAATGTTTGTCCAACGCTGCGAATCCTGCGTCAATGTCCGAGCCAACGTTTCCAGCACGACCGTGTATTCCTCGGAGGTGTCGGCATCGGGTTTGGGAACGACGCCGGCCGCTTCAAATTCGGTTCCTTTGTGTACGAGAAGTGTCGCGTCGCCACCGTCGTCAAGAATCATGTTGGGGCCCTTGCCGTCCGGCCACATCAGGATTTGCTCCGTGCACCACCAGTACTCCGGGAGGGTTTCGCCCTTCCATGCGTAAACCGGGATACCCGATGGGCTCTCAACGGTGCCTTCTGGTCCAACGACTACAGCCGCGGCCGCATGATCTTGGGTTGAGAAGATATTGCACGAAGCCCAGCGGACGTCGGCGCCCAAGGCAACGAGTGTCTCGATCAGCACGCCGGTTTGAACGGTCATGTGAAGTGATCCGGTGATCCTGGCGCCGGCCAGGGGCTTGGTCGCACCGAATTTTTCACGCATGGCCATCAAACCGGGCATTTCATGCTCGGCCAGCCGGATTTCGTCGCGCCCAAATTCAGCAAGACTTAAGTCGGCTACCTTAAAATCCGGGGTTCCGTCGGCCTTGAACACGATTCCTTGGCCGGTTGCGGTCGTGGCGTTCGCCATAAAAGCTCCTTTTCGATTCTTTGCGGGTATTTATCGCATACATTTTGTGCACGTCGGCATGAAAAATACACGGGTAATAAATGGATTTCCACAGCAGATTCCAGGGCTCCGGATGCGTGGTGGTCTTATTCTGCCAGATATTCACTCATTCGCACCCCAACACCCCACCGTGAGGAAGTTATTCCTGGTGTTTAGCGGTGAAAAACACACTAAAGCCGGGGATCGGGGACGTTTAGCCCAGGGACCGTGGAATCTCCCTGCCGACCAAAATCAAGGTCGGGTTCGAGGAAGGTGTACTTCGCACTGGGGAGCGCGGTGCGCAATGCTATTTCTGCATCATTGATCGCCTTCGCAATCTGAGTTCCACTATCCGAATCATGAATCGCGATTTTGGCGGCCACCAGCAGTTCATCGGGTCCAACATGCATCGTCCGCAAGTGAATAACTCGCTCAACTCCCGCCGATTCTTCCAGGGCACTTCGAATCAATGCAACTTCCTCAGGCAGCACACTTTGCACTTTCACCAATCAGCAGAGCCGATTTCCAATTATCAGCAAAATTTGGTCACCAGAATCAGCAACGCTACGAATCGCTTCGGAAAGCATTGAAGATGAACCGGTGAAAACGAATGCCACAAATTTACTAATTGCGATTCCGATATTTGCGCTCAGCGCCGCAATGATTGCCGTGATTCCACCTCCACTGCTCACGTTTTAGATTTTCGTTCTCACGACCGCGCAGCGACCGATGGTCGAAATGGATGCGACCGGCTCTGTTGCAGTGATCACTGCGGCCTGACCGGGGAAAAGTGCGGTGTCGCCTATTTGGGTAATTCCATCAAGTGCTAGAACCAAGCGAAATTGGCCGCTAGCCAGGTCGAAATGATAGTGAGCCTGCGGATCGCCCTGAAGGACGTCAATACTAAAAGGTGCCTGCGCAGCAGGAGGCAAGGCCGACTCGAAATCAAGTGCGCGCAAGGCGAGCTCGGGATAGACAGCTTTTGGAGTGAGACCAAGCCGGAGCACGTTGTCGGAAGAAGTCATGACCTCAATGCCAATTCCCGAAATATAACTGTGTGGCATACCGGCAGGAATGTAAACGCTATCCCCGGGTTCGAGTATCACTGATTGTAAAAAAACTGCCAAAAGCGCGCCTTGGTCCAGGGGATAATCGGCCGCCACAGTTGTATACGCATCGATTTCACAGTCAGAAAGACCGATCTCGCGGACAGCCATCGGAATTGCAGCCAACGTTTCAGGTGAGACTTTCTGGGCGACGAAGTACTCGAACAAAGTCCGACGCGGATTACCGCGACCGTGCCATTCGGTCGCGGGAAGGTCAATGCGAAGTTCCTCCAGGATACGCATAACTTGATCAATTGGACGCCAACCACAGAAGGCTTTGAAAGACGTTAACGCGTAGAGCAATTCAGTTTTTTCATATGGATCAGCAAAAGCACCAGCGAACTGCTCTGTGTTATTGAGTTCGTCAAAACCCTCCTGCGCCAGTTCGCGTCTGGGATGTACCTGGACCGAAAGAGGTTTCGCCGCAGCCAAAATTTTCACCAAAACCGGCACTTCGCGGCGGTCGAACACTTGACTTAACGCCAGATCGGAGTCAATAATTTTCGACGCCCCGCTGGGGTGCACTCCAAACCAGAGTTCTGCTTGCGGTTCGGTGGTTTCGGACCCCGGAATGTCGCCGAGCCACGGCAGGAGTCCACCGGGAATTCCCCAAGCGTAATTTTTTAATGCACCACTAATTACCTTCATGTGTCCCGTTCAATTCCGTCATTTACTTGAGGAGCATGACCGGGATACCGTCGCGGACAGGAAAATGGGCATCGCAAATAGTGCACACCAGTTCGAGGATTTCCAGAGATTCGGGAGTCTTGCTAAAGGTATTGGCAACAAGTGCGCCGTGGTCATCGCACGGACAGGCTAGGACCGACCACAGTTCTGGCGAGATACCCAATGGCGCGGGTGCAGAACGCGCCGCAGCGCACGTATCCGCGAGCATGAGGTCAAGAACCGCGTCTCGAAGTCGCTGCATTTGCGAATCTTCGCTGGCTTCAACGTTGAGGCGCAATAGCGGCTCGGTATTACTTGCGCGAACGTTGAACCACCAAGTGTCCGAAGACACTGTGAGACCGTCAAGCTCGTCCAATTCATATTGTGCATATTGTGCTGTGATTGCAGCTATGACACTGGCTTGATTGTCAACGCGGGTATTGATTTCACCACTAGCTGCGTAACGATTAAACGGAGCCATCAAAGTTGAGAAAGTTACTCCCGGTGCGGTCTCATTTAGTGCAGCTATGCAATGCAAGGCCGCAAGCATGCCCGAATCGGCCCGCCAGAATTCCCGGAAGTAAAAGTGACCCGAATGCTCACCTCCAAATACCGCATTCGTCTCGGCCATGGTTGCCTTGATAAATGAGTGGCCCACGCGGGTACGAATTGCAATCCCACCGTTTTCGGCGACGACTTCCGGCACCGAACGTGAGGTGATGAGATTGTGAATTACGTTGCTTCCGGGATGGCGAGCCAATTCACGGGTTGCAATTAGCGCCGTGATCGCAGAAGGGGTTACGGCGTCGCCATTTTCGTCGATCACGAAACAGCGGTCCGCATCCCCGTCAAATGCCAAACCAAGGTCGGCTTTGTTTGCAATTACAGCTTTTTGTAGGTCAACCAGATTCGCGGGTTCGATCGGATTGGCTTCATGGTGCGGAAAACTTCCATCAAGCTCAAAATACATGGGAATGACACTCAGTGGAAGTTCGGATAATCCAGCTTCGGTGCCCAGTACTGCTGGAACCGTGAAGCCGCCCATGCCGTTACCTGCATCGACCACGACCTTGAGGTGGCGACCAGTTTCGACGGGGACGAGTTTACGAAGATATTTCGCGTATTCGGGGAGTACGTCTTGGCCAGAAATACTCCCAAGTGGGTGAATGGGAGAACCCGCTGCTGCTTTAGAGTTGAAGGAACCACTAGAAATCAACTCTGAGATTTCGCGCAGGCCAGAATCCTGACCAACCGGCGCCGCCCCCGCGCGACACAACTTGATGCCGTTGTATTCGGCCGGGTTGTGGCTTGCGGTGAACATGGCGCCCGGCAGATTGAGGCTGCCGGAAGCAAAATACAAACCGTCGGTGCTGGCTAAGCCAATTTCGATCACATCGCAGCCGGCTTCGCGAACGCCTTGGGCAAATGAAGCTACGAGTGACGGGCCAGAGGGTCGCATGTCGTGGCCGACAACAACCGCTCCAGCGCCACCCTCGGAAGCTCGGATGCCCAGTACTTCAACGAATGCCGCCCCAACAGCGTGGGCCAGTTCTTCATCCAATTGATCAGGGTAAATGCCGCGCACGTCGTAGGCCTTAATAATGGCGCTCAGATCACGCTCACGAAGTGAAGTCACGAGATAAACCTATCGGTTACGACGAAAGTGTTCGGGACTACTTGCAGCAGACTCCGACCGGGGTTGTGAGCGCCGGTTACTGCTCGGGTGTGACAAGAACCCGCAAATGGCCGCGTCTGGCAACCTCAACCATATTGCCAGATTGGGTTGCCTCCGCCTCTCTCTCAAGATATCGGGGTCTGGCCGCCTCCCGCACGGCGTTGGCCAACGCTTCCAAGTCATCCGATGATGGCTTTAAGGCGTCTGCGTCGGGGGTGATCCGAACAATTTCCCAACCCCTCGGGGCGGTAAGCCGTTCACTGTGCATCAGGCACATGTCGTAACAATGCGGCTCGGCGTAGGTGGCCAGTGGACCAAGAACCGCCGTTGAATCGGCGTAAACGTAGGTCAATGTGGATACCGCAGAGCCATTGCAGGAAGGCTTCGAGCAACGGCGTCTACTCACTCCACGGACGTTAGTAGGAGTTCAGGGTTAACTCGTGGCGGCGCGCCGCACAGCGATAGCTTCATTCTGCGCCGCGCTGGGAACCGAAACCTGGATACGTAATGGGCTCCACGGATAACCGGTGATCAAATCACCGAATCGCGACTTTTCCCGGATCCGATGCGCCAGTAGAACCGGACCAGAACCTTCAACCGGAGTGACGATTGCCGTGTACCAATCAATGCCCGTCGGTGGCTCCAATTTGATGTTGCGGAGCTGACCGGCTGCAACTTTTATCCGTCTTGGGGCCGTCAGCTCACCAGCACTTTTTCCAGCGCGGAACGGAAGCAGCGCAATATTCACTTCAACGTCGCCAACAGGTGCGCTGATGGCTAATCGGACGTCGGTTAGATCCCGAACGGGTAAACCCGAAACTGCTGCCGGTCCCGTAATCGGCTGGGCGCCTGCACTAAATGCCGTTTCATCTTGAACCCGTTTGCCACCAAAGAATTGGCGCATCCCGACAACTATCGGTTGATCCGAAGTCAATTCAAGGGTTGCCGGTAACGAGCCATCGGGGGTTTGTGGCAGCGCGGGTGTCATGTCGGTCGTGACAACAGCTCCAGCGGTGACCGTAAACGTGTTGCGTTCGGCTGGTTCAAATGTGCCATCGGGTGAAATGACTCGCAAGGTCACATTCGCATCATTTTCAGTCGTGGAAACGATGGACAGGACGCGAGCACCTAAACCGTTTATCACACCGGGTAAATAAACCTTGGTTGCCGGCAGTGCCGATTGTGGAATCCAATCTGTTCCAACAGATTGCAATCCTGATCGTTGCTCGTCATTAACTGAGGCACCGATTCGACCGGTGCGCGCGAGCACATGAAACGCCGTTGCCGGGACACCGGGTGCAAGAACATCGAGTTGTACGGTAGCGCGATCAAGGGGTGGGATGACCAGACCCCGACCGGCTGGTGCATCGATAATTCCATCGGGTCCATGAATAATCACGTCGACGATGGCCGCGGTGTCATCGGGATTCACCAAAAGCACCCGGGTCTTGCGTCCGGCAACAGCGCCACCACCAACGAACCAAAACTCAGATGCGGCAGGGGCGCAAGCCGTACTTGCCATTCCGCGACCTTGTCCGCTCGGATCGCGACCCCACTGGTCAGCGACAAGTCCAGGCGCGAGTGAACCTTCACCGTATGCACGAATTGCTGGAAGTCGATCGCCAAAGGCCTCAATTTGGCCTTGCTCCCCCGGCGCCGTGATACGCGAACTAGCCGACTCTTTACCCGGCAAAGTTTCAATCCCCGCCGAGCCAGAGCCAGACTCTTGTCCGGGTTGACCCGGCACAATCGCTGCCGTGACTCGGACGCCGAGATCACCGCCGGCGCCGGGTTCAGGACACAGCAGCACCGCCGAACCAATTGGTTCAATTGTTACGGCACCCTCCGAGGCTTTTGGCTTTTCAACTTGAATCAATCCGGAGACTCCGACAACAAGTGCTGCTGCAATCACGACGGCAACGGGTGCAAAAAAGCGGGAGCGCGTAAAAAAAGAACCGACCTTATCCACGCTGATCACGTCCTTGATTCATTTCGCGGTCATCATGCATGTGGGCGATATCGGGTGAAATATCGAGGTCGGGGTCCACTTCAGTTCGTTTACGAGAGGGAAGCGCGATCACGATGAGTGAAAGCACAATGAAAAGTTGTGCAAGAAGCCACAATTGCCGTGACGAGTCGTCAAATACAACTCGAACATTTGGGCTTCCGGCTGGGATTTCAAATGTCGATGACCAGTTCAATAACCCGTCAGTTTTCACGGATGCAAAATCACCGGCATTCCAACGCGAGTCCGCGCTAGCACCAACATAAAGCACTCTCGTGCCGGAACCCTCAGGCAATGTCTGTTCAATGTAGGGATCGGTACCCAGATTTTCTGGTGCCGCAATTCCCACCGGTGATTGGATATCACCATCGGTTATCCGGGCCCGCGAAGTGACACCAGAAACGCGCCAGAGAACTTCACCTTCAGAGTTGGAAAGTCGTCGTAATCCCGGCTCAGCATCAAGGAATGGCACAATTTCCTTTGCTGACCCTGGGGCGAGCAATACGTAACGGACCCCGAAACCACCCAGTGCCGCAATTTCCTCCCCGCCGCGACCCGAAGCCATCGCGGCGACAAATGGATCGATCGCACGCCAGACCTCGGCGTCAGGTGGCGTATCGCCATCTCCCAGACGCAATCCATCGCCATTGATCAACGTGTACTCGATGCTACCTGCGGGTAACTGCGTGAGCATGAGCGTTCGCGGGGCTTGCGGGCCAAAAGCATCTGCTGCGACAAAGGCCGGCACGGCAGAAGGTGATGTGCGCCCAAGCACGCTGGTGCTCGCCGGAATTAGCCAGATCAAAGAAAGAATTGGCGCAGCGAGCGCTGCTAACACTGCGATCACAGCAACCGGTTGCCCCAAGCTAAAACTTTGCCCGGTGAACCGAGTTCGTAGCCCTTGGGCGCCCAACGCCGCAGCCGCAATCAACATCAAGCCGATGAACAATGTTGCCGGTCCCGGCCAAGTGCGCATTTGAGTGGTTGATCCAGGAGGTGTAAAAAGAAAAGCAACTTGGATGAAAGCAAACAGCAATGCAACCCAAGCGGCGACAATCAAAAGGACGGTAACGAAACGTCGATCCGTCCGCAGTAGGGCAAGGACGGATGCGAGCACAATTCCAATCGTGATAACGATCGGCGACATTCCAGGGCCACCGGGGTGCAGAAGAAAAATGTCAATCATTGAAATATTGGGATCGGTGAGTGAGGCAGAATTCACGCCTGGTTCAAAAAAGAACTGCACTGGATTAAGTACCAGAGTGAAACTCCATGGCACGAGGGCTGCAAATGAGGCACCAAATGCGATCGAGGTTTTAATCACTGTTTCTCTGGAGCGACCGATAAAGACGACGGATAAAATCGCGCAGATCAACAAAATGAGCCACAAGGCTGGTGAGAAGGCAAGAAGGAGCCCCAAAAGCAGTGCCGTTCCAGCCGCCCGCCTTCTCGTTGAGCCGGTTGCAAACAAACGAACACCCGATCGCAGTGCGAATGGCAAAAGAAATGCTGCGAAGCTGGTCCCCACTCGACCCTGGGCAAGTGCACCCGTCATGGCGGGTAGTAGCGCGTAGGTTGCCGCTCCCCAAAATCGAATTGCTTTGCTCGGGATGAGATCTCGGGACGCAAAGTATGCGGCCCAACCGGCGAGTGGAATTGCGAAAAGCAAGATGACGGTGACCGCTAACGTCGCTTTACCCAACATTAACGTTGAAAGCATCGCGATCACTGCAAGGTATGGCGGGGAATCACTCACCGAACCTGGACCGACGTTATGCCAACCTTGAAAATAGAAAGTCCAAAGATCGGATGCACCCCAGGGGCTGGGCAGTAGCGCCCCACCTTGAATTACTCCTTCACCGAGCCACAACGAACGAGAAGTAATTATCGCGACAAGAGTGAGCAGCGCAACGATCAGAACGCTCGGTTTACGGAGTAGGCGTTTGAGTAGACCCGAGGATGTCTCCTCCAAATAAGAGGCGTCCTCATCGACCGGACCAGAATCAAGTGCGCTCAACGTATTGGTTGTTGAACCACTGGTTGTGGCGAGTCCTGCCGCAGCCTCACCCAAGGCGCGAAGCTGCTCCCATGTCCCAGGTCTCAAATGTCGCACTACCGAAGCCGGCTCGGTTGACGTTGCGGCAACGAGCGCCCGGGATCGACGTAACCGTGATGGGTGCGCAATGACCGAAAAAATCGCCCCGAATTCCGCCCGGGCGGCTGCGACGTCTTTACCGAACAGATAAACAAGTGAACGAATTGCGCTACCCAAAAATAAGCGCAACCCAAGAAGTACTCCCCCGACACCACCAGATTGGGCCAATAAAACATGAACGGCGGCGGCTCGGTCAGCGCGTAGCAACTGGGAGCTCGACTCGCTACTCCTGTTAGCCGCAGCCGAGTGATCGAGGCGACGTCCATGTGCAGAGGCTTCGCGGTGGTGTAGCCGTGCCTTGGTTGCCACGATCACGCGTTCACCCATTCGGTGCGCTCGCCAGCACAAGTCCAAATCGTCACGAAAAAGTGGTAGTTCGGGGTCGAAACCGAACAAGGCGTCAAAAATATCGCGTCTTATGAGCATTCCGGCGGAACTAACCGCCAAAACATCACGGTCACCATCGTGTTGGCCCTGATCGTGTTCGCCTCGCTCAAGACCGGTGACACGACGCCCGTCTGACGTAATACCGACACCGACTTCAAGCAGGAGCCTGCGGTCATGCCAACCCAAAATTTTGGGCCCGAGTACCCCGACACTGGGCTGACGGTCCGCGGCCAAAAGGAGTTGCTCGAGTGCGGTCGAGTCCGGTGCGCTGTCGTCGTGCAATAGCCAAACCCACTCGATTGTGTCCACCGGTCGGGAATCTGCCATAAAGTCTGGTCGCGGGACCAGTGCGAGTCCCGCATCGACACATGAGCCAAATCCCGGATTTTCCGTGAGTAATACAACCCGATCTTGACCAAGACTCTGTTTAAGGATTTCGCCGGAGGTATCCGCCGAATTGGCGTCAACACCCACAATGACCTCAGGGGGACGGCTAGCTCGAGCCAGTTGCGTCAAAACCGCCGGTAACCAGATTGCCCCGTTGTGGGAAACGAGAACCGTGGTCACAAAATGGGAGCGAGTGATGACTTCGTCAGCGGGGGCTTCCTCAAATTCGTAACCCAGATCGTGCGATAACCATGGGGAGCCCTGTTCGCCTGCCGGTTCCGGATCAACCAAGGTTTCGCTCACCAACACACCCTATGTCGCACGCCCAATTTCACGGGCGCCCCGCCGATTAGGAGACAGCGAGTTTTTTCAGACGGCGGCGCTCACGTTCGGACAGTCCGCCCCAAATTCCAAAGCGCTCATCCTGTTCGAGGGCGTATTCAAGGCAGTCGACTCGCACCTCACATGAGAGGCAAACTTTCTTTGCCTCGCGGGTGCTTCCACCTTTTTCCGGGAAAAACGCCTCCGGATCTGTCTGCGCGCACAGCGCCTGCTCCTGCCACGCGAGTTCCTCAACGTCTGAAAGGGGCACCAGACCTAAGACTGCCCCTTGAGCTTGACGTGTTTCAACCACCGTGAACTCCTCCTCGACCCGACAATATGACACCGTTTTTTTAACAACTACGCTGTATTACAGGGGTGTGATTCACAAACGTCAAGCCGACAACGGACATTTCGGTCAATTTTTCTCGTTTTATCGAAAAAAATCAATTATTTCGGTGTGTCGGCATTTTTTTGTCCCCGTGCAGGGGGACAGAGCGTGGTAGGCGCGTTGTCGAACAAATCATGCAAAGATGGCGCCGTGAAAATCACTGCACTGGCCGGCGGAATTGGCGGGGCTCGCTTTCTGCGTGGCCTCACCCAATCCGGGAAAGTTACCCGCGACGTAAATGTCACGGTGATTGCCAACACGGGAGATGACATTTGGATACATGGCGTTCGAGTCTGTCCAGATCTTGACACCGTGATGTATACCCTCGGCGGTGGCATCAGTGTTGAGCGAGGTTGGGGTCGAGAAGGCGAAACCTTCACGGCAAAAGACGAACTTGCGCTCTACGGAGTAGAACCCAGCTGGTTCGGTCTCGGGGACAAAGACTTGGCGACTCACTTAATCCGTACGACATCACTCAACGCGGGGTTTCCCCTCAGCGAAGTCACACAAGCATTATGCGATCGCTGGAAGCCGGGAGTGGCGTTAATCCCTATGACCGACCAGCGTTGTGAAACCCACGTTGTCGTTGACCATCCTGAAACGGGCGCTCGAGTTGCCATTCATTTTCAAGAATGGTGGATTCGCTACGGAGCCAAACTTCCCGCCCACGAATTTATTCAAGTCGGACTGGGCACGGCTCAGCCAGCACCGGGGGTTATTGACGCGATCAACAACGCCGACCTGATCCTGCTCCCGCCGAGCAACCCGGTCGTTTCCATCGGAACAATTCTGGCCGTCCCTGGTATCAAAGATGCAATCCGCAACACCTCAGCACCGGTTATTGGCCTGTCTCCCATTATTGACAACGCACCCGTACGCGGAATGGCAGATGCGTGTCTACGCGCGATCAACGTTGAGACAAGCGCCGCGGCAGTGGCTCGGCATTACGGCAGCCGATCCGACGGCGGAATTTTGGACTACTGGTTAATTGACCAACGTGATTCGGATTCGTTGAGCGAAATTGAAGACCTGGGAATCACCGCTCGTGCAATACCCCTACTCATGACCGACATTGATGCCGCTGGAGCCATGGCGAACTCGGCACTTGATTTAGTTCTTGGCAGTTAGGCTTTATTAACGATGCACACGAACGCTGGCGTTGCTGTTTATGGAATCTCCACTAGCCACCAATTCACATCGGGGGATGATCTAGTCGCGATTTTTCTCGACTCGCTAACACCTGAAAAAGACCTGCGGGACGGCGACATAATCGTGATCACCAGCAAGGTTGTCGCGAAGTGCGAAGGTCGCGTGCTCACCGGTGTGAGTGATCGCGAAGAAGCCATCAAGGGTGAATCTAAACGTGTTGTTGCAACGAAAACCCACGACCGAGGTGTGACAACAATTGTCGAAACACACACCGGATTAATTCTTGCCGCTGCGGGCATCGATGCAAGCAATACCGAACCCGGAACAATCGTGCTGCTTCCCGTTGACCCCGATCACAGCGCGCGTGAGATTCGCGAGCGGATCAAAGTGGTGGCGGGGGTCAGTGTTGGAGTGGTCATCACCGACACTCTTGGCCGCGCCTGGCGACTGGGTGTCACCGATCACGCAATCGGTGCTGCCGGGATCATCGTGCTGGACGACCTCACCGGCAGACTCGACGCATTTAGTCGCACTCTTGAAATGACCGTTGTGGCAGTAGCTGATGAAATCGCCGCGGCCAGTGAATTAGTTCGACCAAAAGACTCACTTACGCCATTCGCGCTGATTCGGGGATTGGCGCACGTGGTGACCGACGAGCACGGACCCGGTGCTCGCGCAATTGTGCGCCCGACGCAGGAGGACCTTTTTTCTCTCGGTACCGCCGAGTCAATTGCCTTGGGCAAGCAACAAGCGATAACCGATCGGCGAACTGTTCGCAACTTCGCGACAGAACAGGTGCCCAACACCGTTATTGAAAAAGCGATCGAGGCCGCGATCACTGCACCGGCCCCTCATCACAGCACGCCATGGAGATTTCTCGTGCTCAATACACACGACGAAGGGCAACAACGCAAACGCATTGCACTACTTGACGCAATGTCTCACACCTGGCAGCGCGATCTACAAGCCGAAGGGAAGTCCGAAGAAGAAGTAACCAAACGCATTGCCCGCGGTGACATCCTGCGCACAGCACCGTGCGTCGTTATTCCCTTTATGGACCTTGCAGCCGGCGCGCACACCTACCCTGAAGTTGGCGGTCGTAATAACAGTGAGCGCAATATGTTCCTAGTCGCGGGAGGTGCAGCAGTAGAAAACTTTCTCATCAGTATCAGCGGACAAGGCTACGGAGCAGCTTGGATTTCCTCAACACTGTTCTGTCCCGAGATCGTTCGCGCAGAACTTGATCTCCCAGAATCATTCGCGCCCTTGGGTGCGATCGCGATCGGCGTTCCTTCAACTACGCCGCGTGAACGGACTCCACTACTGGTGCAAGATTTCCTGCTCTAGATCTAGCGTGTGCCTATTTTGCGAGTCGTGCGTGTTCTGGAGTAAGTCCTGTCCACGAGTGAAACGCCCTGTAAAAAGAACTAGGTTCGTCGTAACCCAATAAAAACGCGATATCTGTCGTGGTCATCGAACTCTTATTCAAATAGTGTCGAGCAAGTGATTCACGAGTTTCGTTGAGTATCCCTTGAAAAGTTACCCCTTCACTTTCTAACCGGCGCTGAAGTGTTCGTGGACTCAACAAAAGCGAGCGCGAAACCGCTTTCACATTTCCCGCACCAACTGGTAGGAGCTCTAGCAGCGTCGCACTCACTCGAACCGATGTGGTTGCCGTGGCATCGAGTTCCTTAAGCCGACGCCGGAGATCAGGTCTAAAAAGTTCCCACGTGGACTCATTGGCTGTTAAAAATGGACGTTGCGCGTCAAGTCTGGAAAACGTAACCGAGTATTCGTTCGTCACAGAGATCGGCACACCAAAATATTCATTGAATGCGCCGGTGGGATCCGTGCTGACAATACTCGTGACCCGAGTCGGTTGCATACACGATCGGGTTGCCAGTCGTGCCAAAGCGATCCAAAAAACAATGTCAGCGATAGCAAGTGACGGTGGCGGTGGCTCAATATTTGGCCACTGAAATTCGATTCTCAGGTCTGTCTCACTGAGTTCCACGTCAAGGCGCATTGGACACACAAGTCGCTTATAGATTGCAACCCTGCGCACAGCAGTAACAAGATTAGGGCTGCACAGTGCCGCAAATATTGGTGGATCAAGGGTCTCAACCGACACGGCCTGTCCCAATCGCAATGCAATGTTTGGATCCCCCGATTCGACCTCGATTCCCTGCCACAGCGAGTAGTACTCCTCCGGTTTTAACCGCACGGACCCTCTGTTGAACAAATCTGCGGGCAGTTTCGCTCGCCGAAGCACGCTTCCCACATTGATCCCGGTGTCACCGATGTGAACTCCCAGTCCCGGACCGACATGATAATCATTATTAGCGGACACAAGCACTACACAACCATGGCCAGGCCGGTCTCGCGCTCAGAGACGGCCCACAGTGTGGTAATCGCCTTTCTACTGCCCGGACGCAGGAGTGGGCGGCGTACCGCGGCGCCTGAGTTCATGAATCGCGGGGCGTAAAACTGGCCACCTTGTGCCGTTGGATCTGTTGCGGCGCGAAGCTGCGGCATAGCGCCCACATCGGCGCTCATTCCTATTACATCTGCTGCCTTGTGGGAGAGTCCGCCCAAGGTATTGGATGCGCCTTCGCGAAGCGTTCGAGATTGCAGATCCGTTTGGGAGAGTCCGGGGTGAGCCAAAAGACTCATTGCAGGTAGGCCTGCTTTTTTGAATTGCTTCTCGAGGCCCTGCGCAAAATGATAGTTGGCGAGCTTGGACTGGCCGTAGGCCTTCCACGGTGAATAGTTTCCCCGCAGATGCGGATTCTTTGGATCCACTGCCTTGCCCATGTGGTGTGCCGTACTCGTCACGGTCACCACCCGGGCCTTTGGGGCGGCTAACAATGCGGGCATGAGTTGCGCGGTTAATGCCCAGTGTCCGAGATGGTTGACCCCGAACTGCATCTCGAATCCGTCCGAAGTAGCTTGCTCCGGGAGCGCCATCAGTCCCGCATTGTTGACCAAAATGTCGATTCGATCATGCTGGGATAAAACCTGTGCGGCAGTCTTCGCAATTGAAACGAGTGAACCCAGATCAAGGGAAATGACTTCCAGATCAGCACCGGGAGTGACTGCCAAAATAGATTTCTCTGCGACCGCAGCCTTGTCAAGGTCACGGGCCGCCATGATTACCCGGGCACCTTTGGCAGCAAATGCCTTGGCAGTTTCCAGACCTAGTCCGCCATTGGCACCGGTTACGAGCGCTGTGTAACCAGAAAGATTGGGAATTGAATCAAAGCTGAAACTCATATGTGGTGCTCCTGATTTCTGGGGGGCTACTAATCCGAAGTTTCCATTATGGACTCCCGCTTTGTGCCAGGTAATAGCGAATCGCGCCAAGTTGTAGCAATTCACGCCAGGTTTAATCGACTAGTTATCAGATGAAAACCGAATGGCAAGGTCATCCAGTCTGGCATTGACCCACACCCTGGCGCCATTGCGCAGTTCATTTCCCGAACCGATTACAGCAAAGTCACCAACCACACTGTCTACGATCACGCACGAGTCACCGATCACGACCCCTTCGCCAATAATGCTGTTGGTAATTGTGACTTCAGCACCGATTACAGCTGTGTCAAAAACAACACTTGCGTTGACGTGCGAGTGAGCCCCGACCCTTGCTCTGGCGCCGATCGTGCTACCACCATCAATTCGAGCCGTTGCATCAACGGTGGCGTCGGGCAAAATGAGCGAATCACCGGGATTTACAACAGCGGGTGATGGAGCTTTGCCCAACACCAGATCAACCGAGCCTGCGACAAAATCCATGGGCTGACCAAGGTCCAACCAGTAGCCGGAGTCAACGACACCCATGACTAGCCGATCGGCTGCTAGAAGTGCTGGAAAGATTTCCCTCTCAACGGATACAGGTCTACCGTCGGGAATCGACTCGATTACCGAGCGCGTGAATACGTATGCGCCCGCGTTGATCTGGTCCGTGACGATTTCTTCGGGTGTTTGTGGTTTTTCCAAGAATTGCAGTACTCGCCCGTCATTCGATGTCGGAACCAGTCCGTAGGCTCGTGGATCTTGGACCCGCGTCAAATACAGCGTTACATCGGCTGCACTGCCTTGATGTGTATTGATGAGTGCGTCAATGTCCAGACCCGTGAGTACATCACCGTTAAAAATCACGACGGGATCTGAAGGACCGCCCTGTAGGAAACTCGAGGCGAAGCGAATCGCTCCCCCTGTACCCAATGGCACTTCTTCGGTGGCGATTACTACTTCGATTCCCAAGTCCGCATCGGCGATAAAACTTGCGAAAACCTCGGCTCGGTAACTGGTTGCCAGCACGATTCGGGTGATTCCGGCATCACGTGCCCGCAGAATCTGGTGCACGGTAAATGGCACACCGGCGACGGGCAACATTGGCTTGGGGGTGTTAATTGTTAGTGGCCGTAGCCGAGTTCCTTGCCCTCCGACGAGGAGAATAGCTTCGCGCATGGCGTCAGCCTGCCATAGCGGGCACGCGGCACATGCGCATGCACGTACGCTCAGGCGCGTGCAGGCATCAGGGAATAAGGACATTTGGCAATTACTCAACACCTTCCCCGATCCACAGCAACCATTTATAACCACAAATTTCACCCAGCCGGGTCGAATCGAACTTTCGGTTACCACTTTTATTAACGGTGCGGCTAAAGCGGCAAACGCTATCCGCGACGTGATGGACGCAGAGCCCGGCACTCGCGTCCAGGTTGATCTGGGTTGGACGTGGCAGCAGTCGATATGGCAGGCCGGTGCGTTGATCTCGGGTAACGAGTTGGTGACCGAGCGTCCCGAGGTAATGATCGTCGCATCCGGTCAATCTGGTAACACCGGTTCGGCTGAAGTTTTCGGTATCTCAACGGATGGTTGGGGTCGGCCACAGGGCTGCGACGGTGAAATTACCTCGGAGGTGCAGGGTCAACCTGATGGGTGGATGTACCCGGAGTTTTTTGGGTCCCAATTAGGACTCGTCGCGCACGTGCGTGAATGGGGTGATGAACGAGGAATGGTCACCGGGGCGCGGGTTGGCATTGATATCGGGAGTGTCGAATCATCTATATTTATTCCCTTCCTGCTGCCATTAGTATTCGGCGGCAGCGTTGTCCTCACCGATAGCCTCGATGCAAACCAGATTGCACAGGAAAAAATAACTTTCTTGCTGCAATAACTAACTACTTAGGTGACCGTCACCGAAATGACGGGACTCACTCCGGCGGCTTGACGATTATCGACGACAACAAGCCGGTACAGGTAGGTAGCACCGGTGGGTGTTGCTTTTTTCACTTTGAAAGAAATCTTTCCGCCCGCTTTGGTTTTGGTTTTCCCAACTGTGCGCCATTCACCCGTTTCAGGATCACCACTGACGAGAACTTGGCGCCACACGGTCAAACCTTTTTTGCCAGGTCGCATCTTCGCCTTGATCACGAAGGACTTTCCATCTTTTTTACTTATAGCAGCCGGACTGATTAAAGCAACGGTTCTCATTTTCACGCTAGGGACAACACCTATGGCTAGTTCGGCACTAGTTCCAACAATGACCTTTTTCTTGGTGGAGACCACTCGGAAAACTTGAGTCGTTGAGGGTGGCCACGGATCTTTTACCGTAAAAGTGACTTTACCTTTAGCTTTAGTTTTCTTTTTCGAAGTGGTTTTCCACTCTTCACCAACGAGTTGCTGCAACCACACTCTTAAACCTTTTTTGGCCGGATCGACCTTGGCTTTGACTTTAAATGCCTTACCAGCCGGTTGATCAGGTTTTGCCGCGGTAAGGAGTGCAACCGACCTTTCACTGGCGGGCACTTCAGCGGTGGGCGCCGGCCCGACAGGTGCAACCGGTTGAGCGATGGGGATCCCAGCGTTACCGTCAATCGACGTTACGTAATTGGATTTGAGACCTAACAGACTTCGCATCTGATTACCGGTTTTGGTAACTACGCTGCCATCTGCCAGGGTTGCAGCAAGTGTCCTGACGGCGCCCGCCGTGGTCCGCTCGGTGACCGCCAGCTGCCAGACACCGGGAACACCAAATGCTTGTGCCGCTTGAGCTTGGGTGATCACTTTGGTCCACGAAGAGTCAGGATTGGATGGATCAAGTGAATAGGGATCGGGCATCGAGATCAAGTAAGGAAAGTTTTCACCACCCCACACTTCTGAGACGGCCTGTGATGCACCACCATTTGACGAGGAGTAGAACGCCTTGATTGCTTTTCCGTCTTTCAGGATCGCAAGTCCAGTATTTGGCGAAGCATGTGTTGCATTCACCGCGCCCACCCAACGGTCACCCTGAGCGCTTGACTGCTTGGTCCAGCCCGCAAAAGCTTGATCCGAGAAAGGGCCGTAGCCGTCATCGAGGTGGCAGTCGCAACTTTTGCGAATACCTGCATCTATCTTGGAAAGTGCGTAAGTTCGAGCGGCGAGCACCTGCGATTGCAATGCCGCCTCCGGCCAAGAGTTGGAAACTTCCGCGACGCCATAAAGGTATTCATCTCGAAGTCGTAATTTGTTGACTGCATTAAGTTTTGCTTTTCCGCTAACCTTTATCGGAGTTACTTCGATGTAGCCGTAGCGGAATCGACTTCCTGGCTGAGATAAAGATCGGGCCTTGTTAGTCACGTGAACCAACGTCGCGCCCATTGGCCGCGCTGTAGCCGATGGGCCTTGACCAATAACACTACTTGCACCGCCTGAGATCTTGACTACTTTTACTTGACCACCGACTTGTTGGAATTGGAATATGTCTGCTGGACTCCCCTGGGTGACCGTTCCGCCGACGGACACTTCGAGGGCGCCGCCGGTTGCATCAAGTGCTTCACTTTGCATGTCAACTCGAGTTTTTTGGTATTCAAGATTGACCGAGATTTCCATGTCGTCCGGCACTGGAACAACCTGGGTGCCTTGGTAGTAATACGTCACGATCGAGGTTGCGTCCATGCCAGCATTGGCCATTGCGCGCGCACCCCACTGTGACAAACCAACACCGTGCCCGAATCCCGAACCGGTCAATGCAAATGATGCTGGTGGAGCACACGGGTCCGGTGGCGAATCCGCGCTAGCTAATACTCGAGCTTGACCCACCCACGGGTAAAGAGCTTCCCCATTTCCCGTTGAATTCATGGTCACTGTGTAGGTCCCCGGTGGCACCGGCTGACCTGCATCGTTGTTTTTATCCCAGTCAATGCCTAGTTGTCCGGGTTCACCCTGTCCACCACTCAGACTGCGGACGACGTCACCGCATTGTGAACGGATTGACATATTCCATTGCAAGGGCGCATTTGAAACTGCTGCAATGCGGACCGGCTGGGCCTCACCCCATTTGGCGGGCGCCGCAGCAGGATTGATCATGCTTGCGCCCATTTTGGCACCGGTGGCGGCGCGGATTGCCGGTAGTTGTGCTTCTAAAAATTTACCCGGACATGCGGTAGACCCGATATCACCGTGGCCACCGACAACCAGCGCATTTGCGGTTTGTCCCGGCTTGTATTTTGAGGTTCCGGCACCAGAATCGGAGACGAGTGTTGTTTGGCCATTGGGATCTCGGTGGTTCATCGACAATTTCCAAGCAAGTAATGATGAAACCGAGTCAACTATCGCAACCATTTCAGGGTCGCTGGGTTTAAATGTTTGAAAGTTCCCGAGAGCAGAAATAGCAAATGTTTGGTCGTTAAAACCTGCCGTGTGCCCACCGACTACCGGTTTGTCCATTCCGCCACCGCGGCCTTCGTAGAGTCGACCGAACCGGTCAACCATGAAGTTGTACGCCATGTCGGAATATTTCAGACCCTTGGTGAAATACGTGTAGAGGTTCCGCATTTGCGAGGGTGCTTCTTCCGGCGTGTAGTTGCTCTTACTTGCCGTGTGGTGAATGATCGCGGCCTTAATTGTGGGGGCAAATTTAGGTCCACTTCGACGCAGGTTTTCATCGGCGCCCCACTCGGATCGCGAGATGATCGCCGGCATTGGCGCACTGATTGTGCTTGCGGCTACGGTGCTAATTGGTCCAGTATTCATTGAATCGACATCTGGTTCGGGGATTGCGGCGTCAGATTTGATCACGGGTGAGTCAAGGAGGACCATTGCTGGTTCGGCTACGTCAACTCCGTTAGGTGTGTCGATCCGAACTTCAACCCCGGTGGCCGAATTTGTGATTAATGGTTGTGTGCCATAAAGAATGTTTTCGGCTTCCGCACCATCCGGTAGGTCTATGGAGACCTCAAGCGGTGTCCACGGACTCCAACCGGACTCTTCCTGCACGCGAACCAAAACGCGGGCGCCCGCTGAAAACGGTTCAACCGAGGTGATTCCGACCAAGGTGAAGGGCTTCGTGTTTGCGCTGCGAGTCGCTAGTACCGGCTCCAGGTTAGTGAGTTGATCAACTTGCTCTGCGTGGAAATCCGGTGTTGCTGGAGCTAAGGGCAGCAATTCCACATCCGGTTCGTGATCAAGATCCGGTTCGAAGGATGCCAATAGGGCTGACTGTGATTGTGTGATGATCGATTGATCAAGCCCAAAAAGGTCGATGTGTTGCTCAATGAGGGGCGGAGCTGTGACCGCCTCTGAACCTGAGTTTGAGTTTGAGTTCGAGTTTGAGTTTGAGCCTGCGACCAGCGGGGCTTGGGGGTCCGGGCGCATTGATGGTCCCGCTTGACCAGAGCCGAAAACTGGCAGGATCAGACTGACCGCGAGCACGGTAGTCAGGATCAGACCGCCTCGAGCTGCAGCCCTGCCAGGCTTTGCAGACCACAACGAATACAACAACCGCACAAACCCTTCATCTTGTGATCAAATTTCACTCTGGTAACACAAGCCCCAGAAATAATGTCTCATTAGTGTCACACACGCCTGCCCCTGCGGCCAAGCTTCACCCCGACACGACCGGACGCGTGTTGCTTTGATGGGACCCCTAAGCGGATAAAAGGACCGTGAAACCACGGTTTTGGCCGGCTCTCGCATGAAGAGGCACTTGGATCGTTTAGTAAAAAATCACGCAACCCGGTATTCGATGAAGCGGCAAGGAGTCAGCCTGAATCCCGAAGACACGATTCCAACTGTTGAAGCGGAACTCCTTACCCGGCGGTTACACATCTCTTTAATGAGTGATGCGGCGTGTCAAACTAAGCCTGTCAAACTCGGTGCACGCGTGTCGAGAAACATAGGCTTCTGCGCCAAACTCTCCAAAAAACGCCCGGTAATCTCATGGAGTTACCGGGAACCAATTAGGCATTTGGGAGCGTCCTACCTACCGATAACACCCTCCCGGCTTACTATTGAGGGTGGTTTGGGTTAATCAAACGGCCCAAACTGTCAAAAAATGCTTCCCAAAAGTTAAGGATTCCTTTGAGTAACCGACGTTGGCCGAAACTTGTTGCAGCGATCGCATCGGGTGCAATTTTGGCCGTAACCGCTATCGGCGCGGGTGTCACCTCGGTTCTTGGGCAACTCGAGGGCAACATCACCGCGCTCGACGTGTCCGATCAGACCGGAAACGCCGTGACCAGCACCGAATCCGTGGTGGTTGACGAAACGACCGGTGAAACCGCACCATTTAACGTCCTACTCATGGGCAGCGATTCACGCACCGGCAAGGGCAATAAGGGCTACGGGAGCACCGCGAAGTTTGGTACGGCCGAGCGCTCTGATACCACAATTCTTTTGCACGTCAGCGCGGATCGAAGCCAAGCGGTTGCCGTCAGCATTCCCCGCGACACCTTGATCGACCTGCCAACCTGCAAAAATGCGAACGGTGACAGAGTCCAAGGCGGTAGCGGAAAGTTCAACGAAGCAATGTCTCGTGGTGGTCCCGGCTGCACCCTCAAGGCTGTCGAAAATATGACCGGCATGGCAATTGACAACTTCATGGTCGTTGACTTCGGTGGTTTCAAAGCCATCACCGAAGCTGTCGGCGGTGTGGAGATTTGCTTGAGCCAGCCGGTCAACGACCCCCTGAGCGGTCTCAAACTCAGTGCGGGCAATCATACGATTTCGGGTGAAGAAGCTCTTGCATTCGTGCGGGCTCGCAAAACATTGGGTGACGGCTCCGATACGTCGCGAATCAGGCGCCAGCAGGCATTCCTGTCCTCAATGGCCAACAAGGTTATTTCCAGTGGAACCCTGCTTAACCCGGTGGCGCTACTCGGAGTGCTTAATGCGGCAACCGAGTCCCTGACCGCGGACCCACAGTTGGCCAATATTGACAACCTTCGCGAACTCGCGGTGAGCATGAAAGATTTGCGGCCGTCAAACATCACGTTCACCACGATGCCGTGGTATCCCGCTGGCGACGGAGCCAATGTTCTCATGAATAAAAAGAAGGCCAAACCGCTACTGAACGCCCTGAAGAATGACACCCCTTGGCCGCCCAAGGCTTCCAGTGATCAACCACTGTTGCGAACCGCTCCTGAGAATATTCGCGTTGAGGTAATTAATGGCACCGGTGTTAAGGGCGCCGGAAAAAGCGCGAAGAAAGCGCTGCGCAAACAAGGTTTCATCGTGGTCAACGTTAAAAATGGGGACCCGATCGCCGCTACAACTCTCATTTTTGATCCGGAGTGGGACAACTCGGCTAAAACGTTGGCCTACTCCGCAAACGCAACTGTGCTGGAAAGTGTGGCGGGGGCCGGTTCGACCTTGCAACTTGTAATTGGCCCGGACTTCACCGGCACCAAAACAGTTCAAATCAGCGAAGCACTCAAGGACAAGACCGCCAATATCAACACCGCCGACGAAACTTACTGCGCAAGTTAGTCCGCTACTTTTTTAAATGATTGGTGGGCGACCGGCTTTGGTCATGGCCCAAACAGTCTTCCACTTGATACTGCGCCGGCCACTTGGTCTCACTGCAATTCCTTCACGCATGCCAGCGAGCCAAGCTTTTCGAGCCGAAGAATCACGCAATCGCAGCATGGTCAGCGTCGCCCAACTCCCGACATAGAACGGCTCGAGCACCATTGGCAGGTTGCGACGGGCCAACCACACGCGGTTGCGGGCATTCATGCGATAAAACTCTTCGTGCCGCAGGGGGTTGATTACCGGGTGGTACACGTTGATGTCGCCGGCGTACCACGGGATGAAACCCGTATCCCACACCCGCCACACGAGGTCGATCCCTTCGTGGGCATAGAAAAATTCTTCGGGCCAACCACCGCATAGATCAAAAACTGACCGACGAATTACCGTGGCCCCTTCCCACAGCGAGGTAGCGGCACTCGGCGTTGCCGGGTTACCCACCCGCAGCCGCGGCACCCAGCGACCTGGTGCGATTTCTCCGGTGGGATCGAGCACCCGTGGCTGGATAAGTCCAATCTCTGGCCGAGCTGACAAAAGGGCTGCCATACGTTCTAGGAAATGCGAGTCGGGCAGTTCGGCGTCGTCGTCGAGGAAAAATAGGATCCCACCGGCCACTTGAGGTACTCCTGCGTTTCGGCCGGCTGGGATTCCCACGTTTTCTGGAAGTGCGAGTGTTTTGACACCCGCAGGTAAGTTGGTGGGTACCCAACCGTTGCCGACAACCACGATCTCGATGTCGACATTTATCTGGTTGAGAACCGAGTTAATTGCTATGTCTAACTCGATGGGTCGGGCACCCATGGTCAAAATGACAACACCGAATTGCGACACGGTGTTCGGGGTGCTCATTACTTCAACTTACTCGACGTCATGATCGCCATGAAATGCCCGACGATTGTGAACACGCCAAGGATTGCCAGGCCTGCAACCAGAATCCGGGTCACTTGTAAATCCCCGGTGAACAGATCACCGATTGAAGCGATGAACGCCAGGATCGTGAGTTCAACCGAGTGATACGCCCGGTGAAATGGCACAAAGCGGGCGAGGGAGCGAACCCGGCGCAGACCGGAAACGCTCGGAACCCCAACGGATTCCTTGTCTTCGAGCCTGGGCATATTGTTGTATGCGCGTGAGACGTGCACCATGTCGTTGAGGGCCTTATTGAACATAATGAGTAAGGCAAGTAGTGCACCAATCAATGGCCATGAAGAATCCAGCCAACCAGAATCGGGGAAGCCGGCGGCGCGCAAGCCAAGAGCAAGTGGGATACAAGCTTCGGCGACGTAGTGACCGACCCGGTCAAGGAACACGCCCTTGGGGGAAGACGTTCCGCGCCAGCGAGCGATCTCTCCGTCGGAGCAATCCCACAGCATCTGCATTTGCCCCAGTAACAGTGCGATGGTTGCTCCGGGCATTCCAGGAATAAGCAAAGCCACTCCCGCTAGCGCACCCGTTGCGATCATTAAATAGGTCACGCCATTTGCCGTGACCGAGGTTCGTAACAGCAAACTCGTGAGGTAGGGGGAAATGTCGCGTAGATAAACGTCGGCAACCCAGTGCTCGGAGTTCTTTCGATCTCGCACCGACGGTGGTTGACACACTTCGCGGATCTGCTCAATGCTGGGGTGGGTTGGTTTTTTCGGGCTCACAGGTTGGCCTCTTTCCGTGCGGTCAAGAATTGAGCGGACGCAATAAGAACGCACCACATGAACAACCACGCTACCCCGATATTGAGTGCGTCGTAAAAGGCCTTGATCCCTACCAGTGCTGCGATCAGCACCACGAGAGTGCGCCCCTCACGACCCAGCGCCCCCCACGTGAGCCAACGTGGGGCGCGTGAGCCCGCAAGCGCTCGGTAGAGGTTGTCGTAATGGTGGAAAGCAACGATGAACAGGTAACCAAATGCCAGGGTGATCCATTGCGGGTACCACACGATTGCGATCCCAGCCACAATCCCCATTTCAACAATGCGATTGATCATGGGGCTGGCCCAGTTCCAACGGCCTGCCGGCTCCCTGCGGAAAGCTTTGGGAAGTGAGTCAAGAATTGGACCGTTGTCCAGTTGAGACCTAATGAGTTCAACCCCAACCGGTGACTTGGCCCACCTTCGCGTTCGCATTGTCCGACCGAGCAGCGTATAAATCCAAGCCAGTGAAGTCAGTACCAGCAGCACTATGAGCGCCCAAAGGGGTGTGAGTACTGCAGCGACAACGCTAAGCACCAACCAGCGTTCACCGATCGGCATGTGAATAATTTTTTTTGCCCAACGCAAACTCGTTCGAGTGTTTAACCGGACCGAGAAGGATGAAGAACTTTCACCCCATGGGTCACCGGGCTCATCGATGTAGGCGGCGGGCAACGAGGTTTCGCGCATTTTTTGAATCGCTGCAAAGTTGTAGTCGCCCATGTGCCGTGCTGTTTGCACGATCATTAAAACTAGTGCGATCCCCCAGGCGACCTGCGATTCCACACCCGTGACCACCGCGCCGGCAGCCAGACCCGCATACGCCGCGTATTCCTTCACCCGATCAGTTGAAGCGTCAAGCCAGGCACCAATCACGGAGAACCTGTGGGTCGCCCGAGCGACTTCACCGTCAACGCAGTCCAAAATCAAGGACAGTTGCAGGAGAAGTGCCCCCAGAATCAGCGCCCAGCGAGACCCTTGGGCAAAACTCAATGCGGCCGCCAAGCCGACAATAAATGAAATCACCGTGACCAGATTTGGTGAAAGCCGAAGTCTGATTGCCAGAGCACTCAGCGGTTTTGACAACTTTCGAACAACGAACGTTGAATAGAAACCGTCGTCAACCCGATTGGCCTGCAATGCGCGAATTCGCGCTTCGGGCATGGCTTCTATTTGCTCTTGGGCTGCATTGCAATCAGTTGCCGATCGAAACCACGGCGCATCAATTAATTCAACGGCGCGAACATTTACCTGACCTCTGGTGAGCGCCGCCAATACGAGTTCGGTTACCTCGAACTGGGTCGGGATTAAATCCCCCGAGACGATTACCTCGCGGAGTTCGTTGATCGCGGTTTGCGTAGCTGGAAAGTCCCGTGGATTGATACGAATAGCTCCCACACTTTTCGCATTTCCCACATTGATCTGATGAAAACTCGTTGCGACCGCACTTATTTCATGGTGGGCAAGCCGCAGGTTTGCCTCCCGGTCGGGTCGCACCGCAGCGCAAGTGCCAGCGATTGAATTTTCGGTGACCGGGCTGAGCACCAACGGTGAAATTAGTAGATCCGGTGCCAACAGAATGATCGCGGAATCTGATTTCTCCAAGGCTGCCAGAAGCTCAGCGAGCACCGTTAAAACGTCCGCGCTTGTGTCAATTGTGAGATTCACTCTGACTCTTTACGAAATAGTGAGCCGATGCCATCTTTCTTCGTCTGGCGGTACAGACGGCCGGCCAACGCCCGCGAGGTCGGGTCTTCACGTGAAGAGGCGATCACTGACTCAATTGCGGTTACGGCGGCGTCAATGGGGAGTTGATTGACAGCAAGTGACTCTGGTGTCGATTCGATACGTGTGGTCAGTGCGTCAAGGTCTCCCAGAACCTCAACTCCAGACGCGCGAATCGTTTCGACACTTTTGATACCCACCTGTTGCGCCGCGTCAAGTGCCCAGTCGGGGGTGTGGAGTTTGGGTTCGCTGGGGTCTGGCTCGCGTCCCTCCACCATTCCGAGTGCAACCCCTCGTCGCACCAACGTGACGTAGTCGGTCCACTGCATTGTCTTCTTAACTTTTTTGTTCAGCCGCACGAGTACTTCGGCTTCGGCCGCGGTCATGGAACGGTTACTCGTGAGTTCCATGCGACCGGTCAAGATTTCTGGCGGGACCTCAAGGAATTGTGCGAATGTTTCAAACATGTAGTCACGTGGAACGTCTTCCAACACCATGACGGTGAGATTTTCCGGGCCAACCGCCTGCGCCCACCGGGTTATAACGTCACCGTGATCGTGTCGTTTCCAAAACGTCGGTGTCATTTTCGAACTACCGGGTATCGCTAGGACGTCTTTTAACCAAGGTTCATAGGAAGTCGTCATTCCGTATTTCAAGTACTGCTGCCATGAAGAGGGCAAGAGTTTTCCCAAGTTACGCAACGTGACCACGACGTGCACGGGTCGCTTAGCTGGGTTTCCTAAAGCCACAACCGCTTCGCTCGCCTGCTCGGGACTCGCTTCGCAAAAAAATTCGCTACTGATAACGACCCGACCGGGTGCTTTCCCGGTCCGTTTAGCCAACCGGTCAAAATGCTCGCGGTCCATGACGCCACCACCGCGGTTATTCCAACCCCAGGGGCGACCCAGCAGCGCCAATGCCGCCCGGTGCTGGGCCTGCAACTTGCCCGGGTAACGGACATTGTGGGCCGCGAGATCCTCACGAGCGTCGGCCAAAGCCGCCTGGATGGCCGTTGTGCCCGTTTTGTGAACTCCGACGTGAAGGAGAACACCATGCGCGGGGATCGGGGTTGTTGAAATAGGGGTGACCGACACGTGGGTCAGCCTATTCCCCGAGGGGCTCTCGCCTAGCCTTACGCGCGAGGGCGAGTGCTTCGGGAACCGTGGTGTCCGCGATTAAAACGCCTTGCTCGAAATACAGGCCCCGGTCGCAGAATCTGCGGTACTGCTTCGCGCCGTCGGATGAGATCAGGAACGTTGCACCATTTTCCCGCAATTTGTCGACTGCACTCCAGCACTTTTGGCGAAACTCCAACTCCCCTACGACCAACATTTGGTCAATTGCGTAGACGTGCGCGTCAACTGCCATAGCAATACTCCAGGCCAATCGTTGCCGCGCGCTTGAAGGCGCCCCGCGCAGGTGGCGGTCCAAGTAATTGCTCAAGTCCGCAAACTCAATGATCGCGGGAAGCTTTTCGGCCAATTCACCCGGTTTCATGCCCAATAAACCGCCAACGAGATAAGCGTTTTGTCGAATCGTGAACGAGGGTCCCATGGCCCTGGCAATCGCGATCATGGGAACTACGATCTGGGTTCGGCTCACGAAACCGGAATCTGGGATCAGGGTCCCCCCAGCAAGCCTGATCAGGGAAGTTCGGACAAGTGGTTTACCGCTGACAATCGCGACCGAGTCACCTTGATTAATTGCAAAAGTGACGTCTTCGAGGACCGGCACCATTGTTCGTGAGGTTTCACCCGCAAAACGCCGGAGGCGTTGTTTTCGCCCTGAGCCGCTCCGGCGTTTGGTGCGAGGCATGGCCAGTGAGACGTTCGCAAATTCAATAATGCTCACTACGCCTCCTTCAATAGTCGCGGTTTGAGTCGGTGGAATGTGTAAATACCCGCAATAAACAAGCCCGCAGCAACGCTAAGGGAGATCACGAGCGCCACCGCCGAAGTGTGTTCTTCGGGCCACCAGCCGATCCGGTATAGGCCGAGGATTCCAACGAGTGGATTAATCGCGGCGATTGTGTGCAGGCTCTGCGGGATGTTGGAAATTGAGTACAGAATTGGTGAGAGATAAAACATTGCACGCATCACTATTTTTACAACTCGAGCGAGGTCAGGGATCACAACACTCAGGGAAGAGACCAACAACCCGATTCCATAAAGAAGTAAAAACTGCAAAAAAATTGCGACTGGGAAAAACAGAATATAAATACCCGGCAAGTCCCGAGTTAGTGCAATCGCGAGCACGATCACCGGAAGTGAAAAAACAAATTCAACAGATGACGAAAGGACCGTTCGCATCACCCAGATCTGCGGGGGCAGGGTGGCAAAAGCAAGTTCTCCCCGGGCTCTACGAAAGATCCTGGTAGATGCGTTCACGCTCTTGGTGAACCACCACCACGGCAGAATTGCAACCGAAAGGAACAGTAGGTATGGGGAGAGTCCCAGAGCCCGTTCTCCTAACAGCACCGAGAAGACCAACCAAAGAACGAGTGCCATGCCGAGTGGTTCTAGGAGGGACCAGAGGTAGCCCAGCCGGAATTTGGTGTACTGCTGTTGCAGATCACGAAGGACCAACATTCGGAGTACCTGGCGGTGCTCCCAGAGTGCGCGCACGGCATTTACATTAGATGACGACGGCTCGCGTATCGTGCACCACGTGGAAAGCAAAGCGGCAGTTCCCCTAAAACCCGGCAAAGTCAGCGTATTCGTCAAACGAGCCGCCCGGAGCCTGAGCCGGCGCCTGCGAGTGTTTGGCGAGGTTGAAGCCGATGGGTTTGATCTAGAAAATATCCCGACGGCCGATATCGCGCTTTATTTCGCAGATCAGCCCGCGAAGCTTTATCAGCTAACCCAGTGGCTCCCCGTATTTGAAAATCAGACTGACTTGAGGACCATCGTCGTGGTTCGCAATCTCGAGACGTACAACGAATTGCGCACCAAAACGAAACTGCAAGTCTTGCTCGTACCCCGATACGAAATCTTGATGGCCCTTTATGACCGAGCCGATTTCCACGCGGTGATCTACGTAAACAATGGCTGGACTAATTTTCAATCGCTAGCATTTCAGCAAGCCGTTCATATTCATGTCAATCATGGTGAAAGCGACAAGATCTGCATGGTCAGTAACCAGGCCAAGGCTTATGACAAAGTCTTCGTGGCGGGTCAGGCCGCGATTGATCGACATGCGTCTGCTATTGCTTGGCTTGATCAAAGTCACTTAGTGAGTGTGGGCCGGCCGCAGCTAGATTTGGATATTGCTAGTTCCATGTCAGCGAGTGAATTAACAACTGTTACCTACGCCCCCACGTGGGAGGGTGAGGACGAAGTAAATAACTACACCTCGGTTGACCTTTATGGGCCCCAGATTGTGCAAGCCGCTATTGACCTTCCAAATTCACGACTCGTCTACAAGCCTCATCCTCGCGTTATCGATTCCGCAGATCCGCTCGTGCGCGCAAACCACAAAAAAATTGTTAACCTGATTTCCACCGCGGGGTCCCCCCACAGTTATCTTCCCAACTCGGACATCTTAGGGATTTTGCCCCGAACAGACCTGCTTATTGCTGACGTATCAAGCGTCACTCTCGATCACCTTTATCTCGCACCAAACGCCCCCATTTTACTCACCGATCGCCGATCCGATCCGAATCAACTCCTGTCGGACTCTCCGATGTCTGCCGCGTGCGTGGTTATTAATCGGAATTCGATCGCGGCAATAACCGACCTGCTCACTTCGAGCCTAGACCTAGATTCCCTGGCGGATGCTCGCTCTGCGATGCGCGCGTATTACTTTGGTGATGCAGTCAAAGGCAGAAGCACCAGTGCGTTTTGGTCGGCAATCACCTCCGAGATAGCCGCCCACGACACCGCCCTGCAGCAGATCCAACGAGTGCGTCATGTTCAGTCTTGAAGCCCGCGGACAGTAGGCTCGACGGGTGACTCAAACAGCCGTGATTTTGGCCGCCGGAATGGGAACGAGACTTGGTCGTCCTTGGCCCAAGCCCCTCACCCCGCTAGCCGACGGCCGAACCATCATGCGCCAGCAGATGGACAATCTCACCAAGGCATTCGGTGATGAGTTACGGGTCATGACCGTCATTGGTTTCAAACTTGAACTCATCATTGAGTCTTTCCCTAATAATCTTTACGTCTACAACGAGGCCTATGACCAAACCAACACCAATCGCAGTTTGCTCAAGTCACTGAGGCTTTCCGGTCCGGGTGGTGTGCTCTGGATGAATGGAGACGTGGTCTTTGATCCTCGCGTCCTTGACCGCGTCAAGGGATACATTGAGCGTGACGAGACCATTATCTGCGTCAATACCGCGGTAGTGGGAGATGAAGAAGTCAAGTACCGCGTCGATGCCGACGGATTTGTCAGTGAACTGTCCAAGCAGGTCGTCGATGCACTCGGTGAGTCGGTCGGTATTAACTTTGTTGCCGATAAAGACAAGCAACTTTTGATTGCTGGGCTGGAAGCCTGCGACGACGGGGACTACTTTGAACGTGGCATCGAAATCATGATTGACATCCATGGAACTCGGGTACAGCCGGTTGATATTTCGGATCTTTTTGCCGTTGAGGTTGATTTCGAAGAGGATCTTGCCCGCGCGAATTCACACCTCTAGCCGGCAAATTCACAGCGAGTCAAAAACTGCAATCCAACGCTCATAGGTATCATCCGTCGCGGGACTAATTGGCCGTGGTTCATTCATCGTGGCACTCGAAAATGCAATAAGCGCCCGCGCAATTTCCTCGGGGTTTTCTCTGGCAATCAGATCCGTGTAAACCTGTTGCTTCGCATCAAAGAATTCACGGATACCCGAGGAACAGTCCGTAGCGATAACGGGAATACCTGCGGCCAATGCTTCAGCAATAACAAGTGGCGCGCCCTCCGTGCGTGAAGTCACAAGGAGCACCCCACTTTGACTGTAAATTTCTTCCATGTTGAGTGCGGGCCGAACAAACTCAACCTGGTGGCCCGCCAACTCGCGCAGCTCGGCTTCCAGCGGCCCCGAACCGATCATCCGCAAAGTCCAGTCCGGTCCAAGGTCCCTCCTCGCCAGTTCGAATCCGGTTAAGGCAAGATCCGGTCCCTTTTCATGTGAAAACCTTCCAATAAAGTCAATGTATTTCTTTGGTTGACGTTTGAAATCAGATGATGGTGACCAGGTTCGCGGATTAGCAACGACAATCACACTGGTCAATCCACAGTCCGCGAATGCCTGGGCGTCCTCCCGCGTCAGTACCGCGAACACATCACACTTTGGTGCAAGTTTTACTGCTCGTTTTAGGTCCCTGCCATTAACCGCTGCGGCAAATGCTCCGTGATACTGACCGACGATGCGCCATTGGGTACTTCGATGAACTTGGCTCATCGCATCAATCAAAATTTCGAGTGACCACAACTGCGCCGCGATGACAACTCCTGGTTCGGTGGAATTCAACAAATTTGCAAGATTATTAACGGCGATCGTGCGCAGTTCTACTCGAGTAGCGGCATTGCCCGAGTCATTCTGGATCACTAAGGGCCAGATTTCTGGCATCAGAGAAATGGGGTGCGTGCTCCCAAAATCATGCGGAGTCGAATGCGGTGTTACTCCTACCACTACGCATTGATGGTCATGCGATTGAAAGATTCTTCCAAGCGCATGGACAACAACTTGCGCCCCACCCAACTCCTGCACGTTATTAGCCAAAATCACGACAGCTTTCATGTTTGCACCTCGAGTGATTCAATTCGGGCGCGAATCAGCTGATGCAGCTCGTTTTGATTTCCGACCGTTGCGGTACCAATGACCGGTAACAAGTAGCGCGCCGCTCCGAGATCCTTGCGAAAGACGATTACTCGCGGGTCACCGATTAATTCTGGTCGATCCGTGATCACAATGTCCGCAATTGCCAGCACTGCTTTGCGCTGGGATGCCGAGTAACTGCGATATGCATAGCGCGATCGCTGAGGCCTGGTGGTAAAAACCTCACGTGGGAGCATCAGATAAGCGCTCCTGCCAAACTCATCGATCCACAATTGGGTGTCAAAGCGTTCGAGGGCTGTGTCAAATGAGGGAAGATCTGCCGGCG
>Ga0335396_10000289_pt1 | contig 68563 bp, 62 predicted proteins | sample FRY02_FD_205743 | JGI IMG/M metagenome (GOLD analysis project Ga0335396, IMG submission 205743) | Freshwater microbial communities from Lake Fryxell liftoff mats and glacier meltwater in Antarctica - FRY-02 (spades assembly) (version 2) | ecosystem: Environmental > Aquatic > Freshwater > Ice >...
AATTTCTTAATTTCCAAACCCTTTGCCCCGACCCTAAAGGGTGGGGTTTGGATGGAAGAATATTGAATTTCTTAATTTCCAAACCCTTTGCCCCGACCCTAAAGGGTGGGGTTTGAGGGAAGAATATTGAATTACTCAATTCCCAAACCCTTTGCCCCGACCCTAAAGGGTGGGTTTGGATGGAAGAATATTGAATTACTTAATTTCCAAACCCTTTGCCCCGACTCTAAAGGGTGGGGTTTGAGGGAAGAATATTGAATTTCTTAATTTCCAAACCCTTTGCCCCGACGCTAAAGGGTGGGTTTGGATGGAAGAATATTGAATTACTTAATTCCCAAACCCTTTGCCCCGACCCTAAAGGGTGGGGTTTGGATGGAAGAATATTGAATTCCCTATTAACCATTAACCATTAACCAATACCCCCTTAGTATCACTCTCAATCTGCCCGTCCCGAAGACGTATAATCCTTTTTGCCCTAGAGGCAACTTCTTCTTCGTGCGTTACTACAATAACCGTGTTTCCTGCTTGGTGGATAGCATCAATAAGCAGCATAATTTCTTCAGAAGTTTTTGAGTCTAGGTTCCCGGTGGGTTCATCGGCGAGGATGATGGAGGGTTTATTTACTAAGGCTCTTCCCACAGCAACACGCTGGCGCTGCCCTCCGGAAAGTTCGCTGGGTTTATGGTCCATTCGATCTGCAAGGCCTACATCGTGCAACACTTCTGTGGCACGTTTTATACGATCAGCTTTGCCTACACCTGCATAAATCATCGGCAGTGCAACATTGTCTAAAGCAGTGGTCCTGGGCAGTAAATTAAAGGTCTGAAAAACAAAACCTATTTCCTTGTTGCGTATTTCCGCAAGGTCGTCGTCGCTCATCTGGCTCACATTAGCACCGTTGAGTTCATACAAACCCGAAGTAGGAGTGTCCAGACAACCCAGAATATTCATTAATGTGGATTTTCCGGAACCGGAAGGTCCCATTAGTGCTACATATTCGCCACGTTCTATATCCAGATCCAGTCCTTTTAAAACTTTCAATATTTCACCTCCCATTCGGAAATCGCGGGTGATTTGTCTTATTTTTATCACTAAACTCATGGAGATATGTTTTTGGTTTTTAATATATATATCGCCTTATTGGACGACTTTTGAATGACTATGTTACAAACGAATGGTAAAACTTTCCTTTTTCTGCTCTTTTCGGAAGAATACTATTCCCCAGTAAAAAGTATCCATGCTTACCGTGACTTTAGGATGGGAGATTATTGCCTTCCAGGCTTCCGTCATGCCTTTTGACCAGTAAATATCATCAAATATAAGCACCGTATCGTTATGTACAAACTTAAGTAACAAATCAAAATAGAGTAGGGTGCTTTCTTTGTTGTGGTTTCCGTCCACATAGATGAAATCAAATTTCGTCTTAGGAAGACTTTCTAATGCCTTTTTAAAATCACTTACTACAATTTCCACTTCTGGATGTCCAAAATCACGTAATTTTTTCCGAGCAACTTCAGCAGTATTTTCACACCCTTCCACAGAAATAAGTGTATTATTTTTTTGCATTGCTAATACTATGGTAGAGAGCCCTAAAGAGGTTCCCAATTCGAGTGAAGAATTAATTTTAAACCAGGTGCATAAACGATATAAAAGCTGTTGTCTTTTTAAAGAAATACCTGCGTGTTTTGTAATGTCTTTTACTTTACGGGTATTGGTTTTAAACACCCGCGAACCTGCCCCAAAATCCTGTACAAGGATACTTTCTTTACTTTGCAAAAGTACTTTTCTGTAGTCGTGTAAAATGGTATATGCAGGGTACTTTTTTTTATCGTAAAAGCATTTGGTCACTAGCGCATACACAAACGGGGAGTGCACGCCATGCTGGTTGGTCGCTTTTACAAGAAATTTAAAATAAGAGACAATGGCATAAAGCATATTGCTTTTTTTAAGTCAGGACTTCGCCACGCCTTCTGGTAAAGGCAATGAGGATTACACCTATTAATACAAAAAGCGCAATGCGATAAATATAATCGCCATAGCGCACATAGAAGGTAAGTCTGTCATTCAAATAGAGGGAACCTACCAGTGCACCTTGGGTGTTATAAGGCAAAGAAGCAGTTACTTCTCCTTGCTGATTGATGAAAGCAGAGATACCAGTATTGGCACTTCTGGCAATTCCGCGGCGGGTTTCTATGGCACGCAGTCTTGCTAGGCTAAGGTGTTGCTTATGCCCCTGTGTGTCTCCCCACCATGCATCGTTTGTGATTATGGATAGAAAATTAGCGTTGTTCCTCACATAACCAGTCACAAACTCGCCATACACAGATTCATAACAAATAATTGGCCCTGTTCTAAAACGTTGGTCAGCGCTCCAAAACACCCCACGTTCTTCTTGCGTGGTTTTCATGGCCACGGTACCACCCAGGTCCAGCATAATATCGCCCAGCAAGGGTTTTATAAGCCACACATAAGGGGTGGTTTCCACGCCCACCACAAGCTTAGACTTATGGTAGAGATCCATTTTCTGTTTTTGGCTAAGCATAAAAGCCGAGTTATAGGTATTGTAATACAAACCGTTATCGGCAAGATTGGCTTGCAGCGTGGCTTCCTCAGGATCTTCAAAAACATGGTAAAGCGTTGCGCCTGAGAGGAAATTCAGGTTAGGGTAATTGCTGTTAAACTCGCGTATGCTGTTTGCCAAAGGTCCATCTTCAAAAAGTTCGATGCGCTCATTTGCCGCAAAAACGGTTTCGGGGGCAATTACAAAATGGGTGCTGTCTGTAATTTTTGAAGAAGTCAAATCAAAAAGTAGGGATGCCATTTCGGCATTGGAAACATTGTATTTTTCGGAATAGGGATCGATATTGGGTTGTAAAACAATGGCATTTACTTTTTCACCGGTTTCTTCATAGGTAGCAAACATTATGGAAGAAATCGTGATAGGAATAAGAATGTACAGCGCTGTTTTGATGCTTCCGCGGATGAGGATTTCTTTCTTTTGGTATTCCTTATAAAGAAGAATACTTTTCATTGCGCCAAAATTAACCAGCCATACCCAAAGCGTTCCGCCGAAAACCCCTGTATATGCATACCATTGTATCCAACTTATGTATTCCGAAAAGCCATTGCCCAGATTAAGCCACGGCCAAGAAAATTCCCAGTTGAGATGCATTTTTTCAAAAGAAATCCACAGGCACACAAGGAAAATGGAGGAAATAAAGAAGGTGGTACGTTTGGCAAAATGGTGAAACAATACAAAAACGAGTGCCATCAATAGCGAATTCACGATAATGGCAAAGGCAGCACCAAATTCCGAAGAAAACCACAGCCAGTTGGTTTTAATGACATTCCAAAGAAAAAAAGTTAGGTATGCTAGAGCAAAAACCCGCCATGCTTTACGTTTTTTTGTGGAAAGCCTGATGTCCCTTTCCGCAAGCAGCAAGGGCACAAAACCAAAAAATAAAAGCAAAGGAAATCCCCAAGTAGGCCAGCCAAAAGATAAAAGCAATCCCGAGGCGATGGCCAAAAGTACATTCTTCATAAAAGAAATTCAGTATTTGAGGGATAAAGATAAGGTAGGTTTTGGGAATGACAAAGCGATGGGGAATTCGTTTATTTGTAAATGGAGATTAAAATCATTTTTTGTGGTATTGACGGTTTCACTTCACATTCGTTCGTGATTCACTTCACATTCGTTCGTGATTCATTTCACATTCGTTCGTGATGACAATTAATGGTGTAATGGTTAATAGGGAATTTAATTTTTTTTCTTATTTTTGATACTATAAATAAAGCTATGGACACCATTCAGATACGACAAAAACTGCATAAACTTATAGAGGATGCCGGTCAGGAAAAATTGGAAGCTTTCTATGAAGCTCTATGTTCCATCGATAAGCCTGCCGTTTTTTGGTGGGAAGATAAAAATGTATTACGGGAATTGGACAGTAGAATAGAATCTTGGGTAGAAGAAAAGGAAGCCGTTTACACCTTGGAAGATATTGACCGTGAAATAGCCATTCGAAAATCTGAATTAAAAAAATAGAGAAGCAATCTGCATAATGTACACTTACATTTTACTTCCAAAAGGGTATCAAGAACTAATAGATGCTTGGGAATGGTATGAAAAAATTAAGGAAGGCCTTGGAGATAGGTTTCGGGAGGAAATAGATGTTAGTCTTCAGTACATTTTACAAAACCCTTTTTATTTTGAAATAAAATCTAGGGAATTTAGAGAGGCCACAACTAAAATATTTCCATACCTCATTGTATACAAGGTTGTTGAAGAAAGCAAATTAGTACTGGTGGTTTCTATATTCCACAGCAGCCGAAATCCTACTTATAAATAAAGCTTTTACAGGTAGAGTGATGAGTGATGAGTGATGAGTGATGAGTGAGGTAAGTTAGAAGTTAGAGGTACGAGGTTAGAAGTGTGCAGACGTTTGGTTCAGAGTGCAAAGTGCAGAGGTATGACAGATTACTCTACAGCATCACAGAGAACACGCATTCCCCTTCATTTAGTCATACCGACAACGAAGAGGACTGAGCGTAAAGAAAATGTTCCACGGTTACTGAGCGGAGTCGAAGTGAGCACATTTTTAGCGAAGCCTGTCCGCCAATGGCTGAGGGCTAGCTGGCGAGCGAGCGGATTTTCGAAAGTAAGATAAATATAATTTTCCAAATCGCTAAGGTTTCGGCTTTGCTCAGCCGGACCGCTAAGGTTTCGGCTCCGCTCAACCACCGCTCAGATAGGCAATGAGGTCTCGATACAAATTTACTACTTGTTTCACTATCGTTTTACAAGTAGTAAATCCACTCGACCTGACAATATGCGAATAATGAATAACGAAACCGCTAAGGTTTCGGCTTTGTTCAACCACCGCTATATGGTTTCGGCTGTGCTCAGCCATCGCTTTAGTTTCGGCTGCGCTCAACCACCGTTTAGAAGCTTCTGCGAAGGAGTTTTCTCAATTTCCCAAACCCCAATATTAATTTCCCCACTTCTTTTTAAAAGGAAACATTTTCCTATATTAGCAACGTTATTTAAATTCTATACTCGCTTATGCCTAACAGTGAAGAGTGGTTATACACCATTTCGAGTAAACAGCCCCTGATTAACCTGAATTTTAAAGAAATCTGGAGATACAGGGATTTACTCATTCTTTTTGTTAAAAGAGACATTGTTACTGTATACAAACAAACGGTCCTGGGGCCTTTGTGGTTTTTTATACAGCCTTTGTTTACCTCCATTATTTTTACATTGGTTTTTAACAATTTAGGAAATATTAGTACCGGTGGTGTACCACCATTTTTGTTTAACCTTGCCGGGATCACGGCGTGGAATTACTTCAGTGAATGCCTTACCAAAACCTCTTCTACGTTTACGGCTAACCAGTCCATTTTTGGAAAGGTATATTTCCCACGTGTCATCATGCCATTGTCCATAGTGGTGTCCAACTTATTAAAATTTGGGATTCAACTGCTGTTGTTTTTTGGCTTTTTCATATACTATTACCAGCAAGGAGCAATAATCTCCATTAGTGGTTCTATTGTTCTTTTTCCGGTATATGTGTTGCTTATGGCGTTGTTGGGTCTTGGACTGGGTATGATTATATCCTCCATGACCACTAAATATAGGGATTTGACCATATTGGTTGGTTTTGGGGTGAGTTTGCTGATGTATATATCTGCAGTGCCGTATCCCGTTTCTGAGGCACGTGCCAAGTTTCCCGAAAACATCGCATTAATTGTAGAATATAATCCCTTGACACAGATTATTGAAGGGTTTCGGTATATGTTGCTGGAGACGGGAACGTTTAGCTGGATAGCGCTTGGTTATACGGCCATAGTTTGTGTTTTGTTGTTTCTAATTGGTTTGGTTGTTTTTAATCATACAGAGAAGAATTTTATTGACACGGTTTAAAAGGAAGTATTAAGTTAAGTATTGAGTACAAAGTATTAAGACTTAGGACTACAGGACATATGACTTAGGATGGGTTTGGAACAGAGAATTAAGAAAATAGAAAGTGGAAAAGAGAAAATAGAGAAAAAATAATATAGAAGACAGAAAACGAAAAAGAGAATAAAGAAAGATACCTGATTATGGGGATTATATTAAAAGCCGAAAATATAAGCAAACAATACCGACTTGGGACTGTGGGAACTGGCACTTTGAGCCATGATTTAAATCGCTGGTGGCATGCGGTGCGCGGTAAAGACGATCCTTATTTGCAAGTAGGTGGGGTTAATGACCGAAGTGAAAAAGCGACGGAAGACTATGTTTGGGCATTGCGCGATATAAATTTTGAGGTGCAGGAAGGGGAAGTGTTGGGTATTATAGGAAAAAACGGCGCAGGGAAAAGTACCCTGTTAAAAATCCTGTCACGGGTAACCAGCCCAACAACAGGAGAAATAAAGACCCGGGGACGTATCGCTTCCTTATTGGAAGTTGGAACAGGTTTTCACCCGGAGCTCACCGGCAAGGAAAATATTTTCCTCAATGGCGCTATTTTAGGGATGACCAGAACCGAGATACGCAGTAAAATAGACGAGATAATATCATTTAGCGGTTGTGAAATGTATATTGACACGCCTGTGAAACGGTACAGCAGTGGAATGCGCGTACGCCTTGCCTTTGCGGTAGCAGCCCATTTAGAACCCGATATTCTGGTGATTGATGAAGTACTTGCCGTGGGCGATGCCGAGTTTCAGAAAAAAGCCATTGGGAAGATGCAGGATATAAGCAAAGGGGAGGGGCGTACCGTGCTATTGGTAAGTCATAATATGGATATTATTTCGATTTTAACTACCCGGCTAATAGTACTTACCAATGGGAAGATACATTTTGACGGAGATACAGATTTAGGAATTAAAGAATATTTAAAAACAGGTGTAAATAAATCAAATTATTTATATAAAGGAATAATAGATAAACCAAAAATTACAGAAGTTACTGTAAAAACAAGTTTGCCTGGTAATATTCATGAGTTTGGAAAAGAAATTAATTTTATTTTTAATCTTCAATTGCCCATTAAAGTAGATAATTTAGCACTGTCTTTTCAAATCTTAGATGAAACAAGAACTCCAATAACACATCTTTGGTTAATAGATTCAATAAATGATATAAAAAGAGAAGTAGGTAATTATAAATTTATATGCAATATTAAAGAGCCAAAATTATATATGGGTAATTATTCATTAGCTGTTCATTTGTCTGAATCGAAATCAAAAGAAAAATTTGATTATCTCGAGTCTGTCTGTAATTTCAAAATACAAATGATGAAAAGCATCCGTGAAGATTATCAATGGCAAAAAGGAACTTGTAAATATATTGAAGAGAGTAATTGGAGTGTTATTAAAGAAATTTAAAGAAGTTTAAAAATGTTAAAAAAAATTAAAAGAAAAATTTATAATAGATTTTTTAAAGAATTCCATAGTAAACTAAATATTCAAAAAAATTATTCTGATATTCAAATAGATGAAAGAAAAATTATTGAAGAGGTTGCAATATATACGCTAACTAACCCAGAGAGAATAGTTAGTTTAATAAGAGCTATAAAGCATATTGAAACCAATAATATTACAGGGGATATTGTTGAATGTGGTGTGTGGAAAGGAGGTAGTATAATGGCAGCATTGAAAACCTTGCGAAATTTAAAAAGTTTTGATAGGAATATTTACTTGTATGACACTTTCGAGGGAATGAGTGAGCCTACTGAAATTGATAAGTCCTTTAGAGGAGAATCGGCTTCTGATGCATTTTTAAAAAGGGATGAGTTTTGGAATAGGATTGAATGCTTTTCCACTTTACAAGAAGTTAAAGAAAATATTTACAAAATAGATTACCCAACTGAAAATATTCATTTTGTTAAAGGAAAGGTTGAAGATACAATTCCTGATTTAAAAATACCTGAAAAAATTGCAATACTTAGATTGGATACTGACTGGTATGAATCTACGCTTCATGAAATGGAATATTTGTTTCCTAAACTAGTCAAAGGAGGTATAATAATAATTGATGATTATGGTCATTGGAAAGGTTGTAAGAAAGCAGTTGATGAATATTTAAAAAACAATAATATTGAATTGTTTTTAAATAGAATTGATTACACATGTAGAATGGGAGTGAAGATATAAGAAAATTCTAAGAATTGAATAATGAATAATTTCACCAATATAAAGTTTGAATCTAAGAATCTGGATCGTTATTTTATACGAACCAGTATTTTTAATGCGCTTACAAAAACACTTCCTAGTTTTTCAGGTAATTTGTTGGATATTGGGTGTGGTAAAATGCCTTATAAAAACTATATTTTAGAAAACAGCAACGTAAAAAAATATATTGGTTTAGACATAGAAAATGCTTTGGAGTATGATGTTGCTGTAAAACCTGATTTCACATGGAACGGAAAAATAATGCCATTTGAAAATAATCATTTTGATTGTGCTTTTGGGACAGAAGTATTGGAACATTGCCCAGAACCTGAAATTGTTTTAAAAGAAGTATTCAGGGTTTTAAAACCGGGAGGTGTTTTCTTCTTTACCGTCCCTTTTTTATGGAATTTACACGAGACACCCCACGATGAGTACCGTTACACCCCATTTGCTTTAGAGCGTCATTTAAAAAACGCCGGTTTTAATGATATAGAACTTAAAGCCACAGGAGGCTGGCATGCGTCCATGGCTCAAATGTTGGGTTTGTGGGTTCGCAGAAGTCCAATGTCTAGTAATAAGCGTAAATTGTTTTCCGTCCTTTTAAAACCTGTTATAAAATATTTAATTAAATTAGATAAACCAGAAAAAGTACAGTTTAAAGAAGGTCAAATGATAACAGGCATTTATGGAATTGTAAAAAAATAATATGAACATCGCCCTGTTTACACCCAGTCAAAATCCCTATTCTGAAACTTTTATTCAGGCGCATAAGAAATATCTAAAAGACAAGGTATTTTACTATTATGGCAGCGGGAATCACATACATTTGGAAGAACACCCCCGTTTGAATGATTCGTGGAAACTATTTTTTTTAAAAATTAAAAGAAAACTTTTTAGAGAGCCTTTTGCTACTATTTATGAACGACTGCTATTAGATTCCTTAAAAAAGAATAAAATTGATGTGGTTTTGGCAGAATATGGTACACATGCATACAGCATTTTACCGGTCATAAAAAAAGCAGGTTTGCCTTTGATAGTTCATTTTCATGGGTATGATGCCTCTGTTAAAAGAGTCATTGAAAAACACAATGACTATAGGGAAGTTTTTGCCTATGCTTCGAAAGTGATTGCCGTTTCTAAAGTGATGATGGAAAAGTTGCAAGTGTTAGGCTGCCCAAAGGGAAAACTAGTGTACAATGTTTATGGTCCACAACCTGAGTTTCATCAAGTTGTTCCAACGTTTTTAAAAAATCAATTTGTTGCCATTGGCCGTTTTACTGATAAAAAAGCACCTTATTATACTCTTTTGGCTTTTGCCAAAGCTCTTACTAAAAATCCTGATGCTGTTTTAATCATTGCAGGTGACGGAGCACTTCTTAATATGTGTCAAAACTTAACTAGGCATTTACGCATTGAGAAGCAGGTACAATTTCTGGGTGTAATTACACCCGAGGAATACAGAAATTTATTGGGTGAATCCATTGCATTTGTTCAACACTCTATTACCGCAAAAAATGGGGACATGGAAGGAACACCTTTGGCAGTATTGGAAGCATCAGCAGCTGGATTACCTGTGATTTCAACCTTTCACGCAGGCATACCCGATGTTGTTATTCATGGAAAAACCGGATTACTTTCTGAGGAACACGACGTAGAAGGGATGGCAGAAAATATGCTAAAAATTCTTAATGATACAGGATTTGCCAAAACAATGGGAGAAAGTGGAAAGCAACATATAGCATCAAACTTTTCACTACAACGGCATATTAATTCACTACAGGAAATTTTAGAATTAAAAAAATAAAAAAAGAGCCGCATTCCAGTAGAACCAATATGGGGTACCTTAAGTGACAAAAACTTTCCCTATTTTTACCTTATCAATTTTAGTCATGGCAACAACCAATACAGGCATCACCCAAAAAAACCAAGCCCATTACAACGAGCGTTATAAAAACGTTTCCACTGTGGGTATTGAAAAAACGCTCCGGCAATTAGATGTTTCTCTCGCTGATGCTACAGCAACAGACACCACCTGGGTAGCGATGTTTCGCAACGGTTTTAAAGCACAATTAAAAGGGAAAAAGGTTCTCGACTTGGGCTGTGGTGATTGTAAACTCTCTGCTGTGATGGCAGCTTTGGGAGCTGAAGTAACCGCAAACGACATCGCCGACAAAAGCGGTGAGATCGTGGCAAAAATCAATGCCTCAGGACTGCTGGAAAAACCCATTGCTTTTGTACAAGGTGATTTCTTAAAAGCAGCGTTTCCGGCAGCTACTTTTGACCTGGTGGTAGGCAAGGCGTTTGTCCATCATTTGACCCACGAACAGGAAGCTGCTTTTTATAAAAAAATAGCCCATATACTAAAACCCGATGGCGAAGTGCGTTTTGTGGAGCCCGCCGTCAACAGCAAGCTACTTGATACACTGCGCTGGATGGTTCCTGTATCGGGCAGACCATCGAGTTTGCAAAGTAAAAAGTTTGCTACATGGAAAGCCGCCGATCCACATCCTGAGCGCAGCAATAGCAGCAGCCACTATCAAAAAATGGGTTCAAAATATTTCCAGGAAGTGGAAATCATCCCCATTGGCTTTATTGAGCGCTTTAACCGCCTGTTTCCCAAAAGTAAAAATAACCGTGCTTTTCGCCGAAAGGCATATCAGTGGGAAGCCCGTTTTCCAAAATGGGTACAACGTTATTTTGCACGGGCACAGACGGTGATTTTTAGGAAGGCAAAAAAAAGTCAACTCTAATCAGGGAAGTTCAAAAAAGGAACGCTACCACGACCAATAATGACTAGTTCAAAACCCCACTTCGATATTCGATATTCTATGGTTCGGTATTCGATATTCAAAACCCACATTTTCATTTTGACCCTTTGCAAATTGCTTTTGTGTTTTCTTTGCGTGATTTCTTATTTACAACACCAAAGCTTACATACCAACATTCATTAAAATAATTTCGGGGGTCAAGCTCACAAACTTTTCCTATTTTTACGGGAGTAATTCTAAACCATGAATAAAGAGCAGCCCTTAGTCTCTATCATCATCCCCACTTACAATCGTGCCCATCTCATTGGTGAGACCTTGGATAGTGTGCTGGCGCAGACCTATTCCCACTGGGAGTGTATTGTTGTGGATGATGGAAGTACAGATAATACTGCTGAGGTAGTGCAATCCTATCTAGATAAAAATCCTCGCTTTCAATACCACCATCGCCCAAAAAAACGGCTTAAAGGGGCTAATGCTTGCAGGAATTATGGGTTGAAAATAATAAAAGGAGATTTTTTTTTGTTTCTGGATGACGATGATTTATTGGCTGATTTTTCTTTAAGTAACAGAATGAAAACTATTAGCTTAAACAGTAAGGAGGATATTTATATCTTTAAAATGATGCGATTCACAAATAAAGTTGGTGATTTAAATTTAATAGTGAATAAAGAGTTTAAATCCAAAGAAGAAGCATTAATTATGTTTTTAAAGCATCAAATTCCTTGGCAAATATCATCACTTTTTTTAAATTCAGATTTTAAAAATTTAAGGTTTAATGAAAATCTTATACGTTTTCAAGATGTTGCTTATGGGATACAATTATTACTTAATATTAAAAAAACTAGTGAACTTAAAATCTCTATTAATGAACCGGATGTATTTTATAGAAATACAGACAATCAGAAACTATTTAAAGAAGACTTTATAAAAAAGATTCTCGAAGCATCAATTGCTTATTTTTCTTATGTAGATGATATGTTGAAATCAAATTTCTCAGAATTTGATTATTTAAAGTATAAAAAATATCATTTTTATTTTTTTTTAAAGTTTTATGAAACTTATTTTTTACCAATGAATAGAAAATTATACAATTTAAAAAAATTAAAAAGGGTTCTAATTCAAAGGAGATATATAAATAAATTTGATATATTAAAAATGCTATATGTAGAAATGATATATAATTCAAAATTTAAAAACAGAAAAGGACTGGGTCTTTATAGAATATTTACCAAATGGAAAAAAAGAAAATACTCCTTATAGCAATGCCATCTTTACACCTGGATAGATGGGTAAGTCATATTGATAGGAGTAAATATAAACTTTATTGGTTTAATATTTTAGAAATGCCTCATAATTCCAATGAAGCATTTGCATTAATTTTTGAAAACTGGAAAAAAAGAAAAGTAAAACCCATTAATGGAGAGTATTTTTTAAGTAAAAAACTTCCGTCAGTTCACAAAAAAATTAGGTCTTTGTTTGAAGTTACTGAGGAAGAATATTTAAAGAAGATTATTAAAGATATAAATCCTGATATAATTCATACTTTTGAAATGCAGTCGTGCACTTATCCTATCGGTAATGTTTTAAAAAAATTAAAAATTATTCGGATTTATTCCTGTTGGGGTAGTGATTTATTTTTTTACAGAAACATAGAACTTCACAGGAAAAAAATAGTAAAAATTTTAAAACATTTAGATGTAATTCATACTGACAATAAAAGGGATATTAAGGTTGCCCAGGACCTGGGATTTAAAGGTAGCTTTACACCCGTAATTCCCGGGGGTGGAGGATATGATTTAAAAATAATCAATGATTTATTTACACCTATTGAAAATAGAAAAATTATTTTAATAAAAGGATACGAACACAAAATGGGCAGAGCAATTAATATCTTAAAAGCCCTAGAGAAAATAAATGACATTGATAAAAATTTTGAAATAGTTGTTTTTGGAGCCTTCCCAAAATTGACAGACTATTTAAAAAGTTCACATATTGATGTAAAGGTTTTTCTAATCAAAAAATTAACCCATTTAGAATTACTCAAGTTAATGGGAAAATCTTACATCTATATTGGAAATAGTGTTTCAGACGGAATGCCTAATACGCTTATTGAGGCATTTTTGCTGGGTGCTTTCCCTATACAATCAAATCCAGGAGGTGTAGCTGCAGAATTAATAAATAATAAAGAAAATGGCTGCCTGATTAATGACCCAAACAATATTGATGATATTAAAAAAAGTATAGAATGGTCTATTAATAATAGAATAAATTTGCATAAACAAATTTTAAATAATCAACAGTTTGCTTATAACAAATTTAATTTTGAAACTCTAAAATTAAAAATTAATCAAATCTATCAAGTAGATTAGTAGTACTTGTAGATAAAAGGCATAAAAGTGAAAAAAAGAATTAAAAATACCTTGAAATTCTACCGTTTAGGTGAAAAAATACACAATGACTTATTTCACAAAAAAGGAGAAGAACTCATACAAGAAGAGTTTGCAAAAAAAATATCAAGAACAGAGGTTATAAATTATCTGTTAAGTTTAAAAGATTTTAACACAAAGTATTTAGAAATAGGTGTACGTTTCCCCGAACAGAATTTTGATAAAATTAAATCTAAAGTTAAATTCGGTGTAGATCCAGGTTACGAAAACAAAGACAACCCTGTTGATTTCCAACTGACAAGCAATCAGTTTTTTGAAAAGCTCAAAAAAAGTGAAATTCTTGAACAGTCTATTAAATTTGATGTAATATTTATTGACGGTCTACATTTGGCCGAACAAGTAGAACGTGATATCAATAATTCCTTAGAATTTATTAAGCATGATGGTTTTATAATTTTGCACGATTGTAATCCTCCTTCAATATTTCACACAATAGAGTTTCACGAATATAAGCTGTCTCCGGCCAAGGGGTTTTGGAACGGTACAACCTGGAAAGCTTTTTTTAAAATTAGAAAAAACAAATATATTTTTTCTTGCTGCATCGACTCAGATTGGGGTATAGGCATTATATCAAAAACTGTAAATTTAGGCATTTGTTCAAATGTAGAAAATCCATATTACGAATATAAAATCTTTGACAAGTACAGAAAAGAAAGTTTAAATTTAATAACGTTTGAAGAATTCAAAAAAGTAACTTCGAATTAGAAATCTCTAAGATTAATAATAAATATTACCCACTTCAAAAATTTAAATATGTCTAAAAGTAAATCTAAAATACTTTCAGTAATTGTTAATTATAATAACGAACAGCTAGATTTTTTAAAGCAAATGATTGCTACTCTAAAGAACTTTAAAAAATATGAAGTAACAATTATTGTTCATACTAACATTTCTTTGGATATAGAGGGGATTGATGAACTGAAAATCTTTGAAATGAATAATTACAGATTTTTACCATTAACTTGCAGAAATACAATTTGGGAAAACAGAAATGATTTTGATTTATTTTTTTATTCTGAAAATGATATGTTGCTATATGAAAAACATTTTGACAATTTTCTTGAATACACTAAAATATTACCCAAAAATAGAATAGCAGGTTTGTTGAGGTACGAAACGCAAAATGATCAAAAATATTTTCCGGATTTTCACGGTATATTTGAATGGAATTATAAATCTGTCGAAAAATTTGGAGGTAAAACATTTGCTCATTTTACAAATCTTCATCAAGCCTGTTTTCTTTTAACTCAAGAACAGCTAAAGAGAGTATCGCATAGATTTCAGTTTACATCTTTGGTAGAAGATAAAATACCTGTGAGTTACAAGATTAAAAGAAAGCTACGAAAATGGGTAGGCTTAAAAACAAAGAAATATTACATCTACGATGAAATGTGTAAGGTGGGAACAGATATTTATAAATATGGAGGGATGAAAAAAGTCATTTGTATTTCAGAATTTGAAGAAAACCTCATTCATCATTTGTCTGATGTCTATATAGATGGAAGTAAAGGAAGAAAAAAGTATACTGATGATAACCGGATGGATGAAGCATTAGCAAAGATAAATGTAAAATAAAAATCAATGCTTAAATGCTTGTATGTAATATAATTTAAAAAGAATGTTAGATCTTTCCATCATATACGTCAGCTACAACACTCGGGCATTAACCTTGGCATCCATAGCTTCGGTGATTGAATATACAACACGACACTCGTTTGAAGTTATCGTTGTGGACAACAACTCTAACGATGGGAGTCTGGCAGCAGTAAAGGCTCAGTTTTCACAAGTTATAACCATACAAAGCGGTAGTAATTTGGGCTTCGGAAAGGCAAATAATTTAGGCTTGAAACAAGCCAAAGGTAGGTATGTACTATTTTTAAATACGGATACTTACCTTAAAGAGCCGGCTATAGATGGATTATTGGACGAAATGCAAAAGCCTGTATACCAAAAAGTGGCTGTGGCTGGCGCAAAATTAACAAAACCAGATGGGTCATATAACATTTCTTCAGGTTTGTTGCCCAGTTTTCCGCATTTTATCAAAGGCTCTATTTGGAAAGTCTTTTACCCAAAATCTTATTATAACAATTTACCGGAACGTAAGCTAAGAATTGAAGAAAAACCATATCAAGTAGACTATGTTTCGGGAGCAGACTTTTTAGTAAAAAAAGAAATTTTAGATCAAGTCGGTGGTTTTGACCCTCGTTTTTTTTTGTATAACGAAGAAACCGATCTAACCCAACGTATTTACCAGAAATTTCCCGATGGAGTTTCGATGATTTTTCCGAAATACGAAATAGTACACATCAGTCAGGGTTCTAGCAATACAACATCAGAAAACAAAGCTTTCAAATGGCAACAAGCAAAAAGCAGAGCACTATATTACCGAATAACACATGGTAAATTAGCAGGTTTTATGTATTATCTTACCACATTAAAACGTTTGTTCACTTGAAAAAAATCAACAATATACTTATTATCTCTGAATCCATCGACGTCAACGACAGCAGCGGCTCCAAAGCTAATGTGGCACTAATAGAGAATCTTTCTAAAGTCGGGTTTGAGTTAAAGGTACTTCATTATACGCGGCGGGAGATTTCTTTGCCGGGCATCAGTTGTGTGTCCATTTCTGAAAAGAAGAATACAGTTAATTATATACTGGGTAAATCATTGTTGGTTTTTCAAAGAATAACAAAAGTTGGTGTGGTACAGTTTTTTGAAAAAAGGATTGGTTTTTCTTTTTTATTTTTAAATGACAGTTATAGTATTACAAAAGTGCTTCAAAAAGAAGACCCAGCCAATTATGATTGGGTAATTACACTAAGCAAAGGGGCAAGTTTTAGGCCGCACCATGCGGTTTTAAACAGCCCGGCATGGCATGGGAAATGGCTTGCTTATATTCATGACCCTTTCCCTTTTCATCGTTACCCGGAGCCTTATGACTGGTTTATGCCTGGTTACAAACAAAAGGAACAGTTTTTTCATAAACTTTCCCAAAAAGCAAAATGTGTGGTTTTTCCAAGTGTTTCTTTACAGGAATGGATGGAAAAATGGTACCCTGCAATGATAGGAAAGGGGGTTGTAATCCCCCATCAAATTCCTACCACAGTCACTGAAAAACAAACCGCCCCATCTTATTTTCTTAAAAATGGCTTTACATTGTTACACGCCGGGAACCTGATGAAACAACGCTCACCGGAAGCTTTGATTCAAGGTTTTTCATTATTTTTGGAAGGACATCCAGAGGCAAAGCCACACGTTCAATTATTGCTGACTGGCCCCGCCGGTTATCATAAAGACTATTTGGCTACTGTAAAATCAAAAAACAGTCAAGTCTATATTTCTGACGGGTATGTTCCTTTTGATGAAGTCCAAGCGCTTCAGGAAAATGCTTCTGTTAATATTATTATGGAGTCTGATGCAGATTCAAGTCCTTTTTTGCCGGGCAAATTTCCACATTGTATAAAAGCCAATAAACCCATATTGTTGTTAAGCCCACAAAATAGCGAGTCTTGTAGATTGTTGGGCAAAAATTATCCTTATCACACAGAGAACAAAAACCCAGAAGATATTGCTTTTATTATTGCAAAACTTTATAAAATATGGCAAACCCATCCATCAGAATTTAAATTAAACAGAACAGATTTGGAATATTACTTTTCAACAAGTTATCTTGAAAGCCAATTTAAAAAATTAAGTTCCATTTAAATGCAGCCATTAAAGCAAATAGCAATTTTTATAACTACCAGAAATCGTCTGGATGAATTGAAATATACCTTATCACAGCTTGAAAAATTTATTACTGATACAAACGTTGAGTTTATTATTTGTGATGATGGTTCTGTGGACGGGAGTTATGAGTATGTCAAAGAACAGTATCCCCAAATAAATATTTTTCGGAACGAATCGTCTCAGGGATTGATTTACTGCAGGAACAGGCTCCTTGAAAAAGTAACTACCCCTTATGCAATTTGTCTGGACGATGATGCTCACATATTAAGCAAGGAACCTTTAGAAAATATAATTGCCTATTTTAAAACAAATCCCCGATGTGCTGTTATTGCATTTCGAATTTTTTGGGGCAATGATGCGCCCGATAAATTAGAAACTTCCCAAGTTGCCCAAAGGGTGAAAGGTTTTGTAGGTTGTGGCCATGCATGGAGAATGGATGCCTGGAATTCTATACCCGACTATCCCGAATGGTTTGAATTTTATGGGGAAGAAGAGTTTGCAGGTTATCACTTGTTTTTAAATAATTGGCAAGTGGATTATTTGCCGGGTGTTTTAGTTCACCATCGTGTGGATGTAAAAAATAGAAAGTTACAAAAAGAGTACACTAGCCGTTTGAGAAAATCCTTGCGGTCAGGTTGGTATCTTTATTTGATGTTTCTTCCCTGGCGGTATATCCCAAAAAAAATGATGTATTCCATTTGGATGCAAATAAAATTAAAAGTCCTAAAAGGGGATTTGAAAGCATTGTCTGCTTTACTTTGGGCTTTAGTGGATATTGTTATAAATTGTCGAAAAATTTATAAAAGTACCAATCGTTTTTCTATAAAAGAATGGAAGGAATATCTCAAATTAAATGAAACTAAAATTTATTGGAAACCATAAAACAATTAGTATAAAAACATCCAAACTATTTTAATAAAAATAGATTAACACTTGAAATATTAATAAATTTAGAACTACAAAAAAATCTAAGTCTTATAAAATACCTGCTAAATGAATCCATCAGATATTGCGATACTTTCTACGGTAAACAATTTTGAATTATATAAAAAAAGTTCATCGCTCTATCCACCTGAAATATCGAGTTATGTTATTGACGGCCGTAACGGTATGCATGGCCTACACAGTATTTTATATATGTTCCATATTTTTAAAAACAAAAATATCCAATGGTTGATTATGGCAGACGAAGATGTCATTTTTCAAGATCCAGATGAAGTTTTTAATATAATTGACCACATGGAAAGAAATAACATTTCGGTATGTGGTATAAGGGATGGCGGGGTTATTTCCCATAGAAATTTTAATCCTAATGTAATCAACACCTTTTTTTCCATAATTAACTTTAAAAAAATATCCCAGTTATTTCACAAGCAATCGTTCTTGAAAAATAAATATACCAAAACTGATGAATTTTCAGATAAATTGAATTTTTTGCCTTTTAAATATGATGAAACAAGTTTGTATGAACCTTATTACTGTTTTTACTTGTGGTTGAGATGAAGAGGGGAGAAGTTTTTGTTTTTAGAGGCTGAGATGCCTTTCAAAGATGACTCCATGACTAATTCCATTTATAGTTCTACTGGTAAAATATTGGCATATCATACTTGGCATGCAAGGTCTTACGGGAGCAGCAAAAAACACACAGATCGCATAAATAAAATACTATTATCTTTTCCTATTGAAGAGAATAGTGATGAGGTAAATCCTGTTATTTTTAAAGATAGATTATTCTCATCTAAACAAAAAATCAAAAAAATTATTCGCCTTATTAAATTAAAACTAGGTATGAAATAATAGGTTGTTCATTATATTAACTTTTTCCCAAAATCAAAACCCCCCGCTGAAAAACAACGGGGGGTTTTATATTATATGTAGTTAAGCTACTATTTCAATCTAAAAGTCACACGTCTAACTAACTGACGCGCTCCGGCTGAATCTTTATCAACAGATGTATCTTGACCACCACCTCTAGTAGTAAGTCGACTTTCGTTAATACCCGCAGCAACCAGTAATTCTTTTACTTTGTTTGCACGACGCTCAGAAAGTTGTTGGTTGTAAGATGCATTTCCTATTTCATCAGCATAACCAATTAGTTCTGCAGATGCATTTGGATTTTCTTCCATATAAACTACAAGATAATTTACAGCTTGTAGAGAATATACTTCCGGTTGATCACTGTTAAAACGGAAATACACATTTACATATCCTTTGTCTATTAATTCCTTAATGGTCATAGAGGCATCACCACCTTTTCCTACTTCCCCTTTAAGGGCATAACGGGCATCTAGTGAAGATTCCATTTCATCAGGAATACCATTTTTGTTTAAGTCAATGGCACGACCTTTAGTGTCCACAGCTACTCCAGAGGGCGTATTTGGCTCACGATCTAAATAATCAGACACGCCGTCTTGATCGGTGTCAATCATATCGGTTTCTACTTTAGAAAGTCTTGCATCTAAAGCTTGTAATTCGCTCATCATTTGTTTTTCTTCAGAATACCAGTCCGCATGTACACCATTAGCACCTAAATAAAAAGTAAGTCCTGCAGATACATTCACAAGCATTCCATCAAAACCACGTTTTTCTGTAAGGGCAGTACCTTCCCAAGTGTAATCCTGGTTAACGTTGCCAATAATAGAAAGGTCTGTAGTAAGGGCTACACGATTTCCTAAACGAAATTGAGGCGTAATACCTACGATAAAATTAGTCATATAGTCCTCTTCCCCCGCAAATGCGTTTGAAGTGGATTCAAATTCGTCATTTTCACCAATACTCAAATAACTGATACCGGCACCACCGTGCAACAATAAGCCAATGGTATTTGTCCAGTCGCTAAAACCAAATAAATTTCCTAAATTTACAACACCTTGTAAATCAGCTCTGTAATATTCAGTTTCAAATGGTATGCTTCCATCACCTTCCTGAATGTTGTTGTACCCGGCATCCAATTTTAATCCGAACTTCTCATTCATCATATAGCGCACCCCAAGGCTTCCTTGCCACGCTCCAAATGTTGGGGAATAATAACCATCAACAAAAGGTCTGGAGGGTTTGTGTAATCCACCGCCCAACTCAATGGACCATTTGTTAAAGTTTTGTTCTGCTTGTTCTTGCGCTTCAGCACCTGCTATCACAGCTGCGGAAATAAGCAAAGTAAAAATAACTTTTTTCATAATCTGTTAAATTTTTGATCTATAACAAATATAGATTTGGTTGTTAATTCTGATTGCAAATATAATGCACTCCCATTCAGCTACTAATACTTTGGGATTATTTTGGGAATATTTTACATAATATTAACATTAGATTTAGCTTTGGTTAAGACGCATTGATAATTCTAAAAGACCAATAAACAGAGATATATTTCGTTACTAATTAAGAGGTTTTTGTCGCTATGGTCTTATTTTTTAGCAGGTAAAAGTAGAATGGGGAGCATATTATATTTTTTATTTTTCAAATTAAAAGCAGCCTTTTTTGACCGAAATGTAAATCTGTGATATATGTAACAATATCTTTGTAAAAAAGGTTCATATTCTTACCCCTTAGCACATATTTTTTATAAAGTTGGAATACATGAACTTTATAATACGCTATAAAGGAAAGAATTCTATTAAAGATTTTTCTCTTACATATAACTATTTCAAAAAGGATAATGGAACTTCCTTACCCATTAATTTCTAAAAATTGTTTTATCCCAATAAATTCCCATCCATTCCAACTTTTTTTATACTTTTAAAGTCCATACAAAAACAAACCAATGCCCAAAAGGAAAATAGGTGTGGTGGTCACCGCCAGGCCTTCTTACAGTAGGATAAAATCAGTGTTGACCGCTATACAAAACCATCCCAATCTGGAATTGCAACTTATCGTTGCGGCATCTGCACTTCTAGACCGCTATGGTTCAGCGGTGAATTATATGGAAAAAGACGGGTTTTCTATACAGGCAAAAGTGTTCAATGTACTGGAAGGTGAAAACCTTACCGCAGCAGCAAAAACTACGGGTATTGGAATACTAGAACTTTCCACCGTTTTTGACAACCTGCGCCCCGATATTGTGATAACTGTTGCAGATCGCTTTGAAACTATGGCAACAGCTATATCAGCATCTTATATGAATATACCCTTGGCACATATACAGGGAGGGGAAGTAACAGGGAATATCGACGAAAAAGTGCGGCACGCCATTACGAAGCTGGCCGACTACCATTTTGTTGCTTCTGAGGATGCCAAGAAAAGGGTTTTAAAACTGGGCGAAAACCCCCAAGTGGTTTTTAATACCGGTTGTCCTTCCATCGATCTGGCAGTATCGGTTTTGCTGAGCAACCAATTATCGTTTGATCCCTATGAAAAATATGGAGGTGTGGGCGCAAAGCCTTCTTTACAAAATGGGTATCTCGTGGTCATGCAGCATCCGGTCACCAATGAGTATGCGCTTTCGCGAAAGCAAATAGAAGCCACCTTACAAGCAGTTAACGAATTGGGAATTCCCACTTTATGGTTTTGGCCCAATGTGGACGCCGGGGCTGATGGCACTTCTACCGGAATAAGAAGTTTCAGGGAAAACAATGACCTAAATCACATACATTTTTTTAAGAATATGCAAGGCGAAGATTTTTTGGAATTATTACACCATAGTAAAGGTTTGGTGGGCAATAGCAGTGTCGGTATAAGGGAATGTGCCTTTCTGGGAGTGCCTGTCGTCAATATCGGAAGCAGACAACACCGCAGGCAACGCGGGGAAAATGTGATAGATGTGGGCTATGAGAAGGAAGCAATTAAAAAGGCCATACAAACCCATTTGCAAAACGGCTCAGTTCCCGGTTCAGACATTTATGGAACAGGTGATTCCGGGAAGAACATTGCGAACTTGCTGGCAGAGGTGCCGCTGCAATTTCATAAAACGATTTTTTATTAAGTAAATACCTATGGCAGATACATATTCCCAACTTTATATTCAATTGGTTTTTGCTGTAAAAGGCAGGGTTTCCTTAATTCAAAGCAATTGGGAAAATGAGCTTTATAAATATATAACGGGAATTGTTCAAAATAGAAAACATAAGATGTTGGCGATAAATGGTATGCCTGATCATATACATATATTTATTGGTTTGCATCCTGAGGATTCGATTTCGGATTTGGTGAGGGAAATAAAAAAGGCATCCAATAGTTTTATAAATGAAAAGAAATTCTGTAAGCTTCCGTTTCAGTGGCAAAGTGGTTATGGCGCTTTTTCCTATAGTCGCTCTGCAATAGATAGAGTGGTAAATTACATCCACAATCAAAAGGAACACCATAGGAAAAGTACGTTCAAAGAGGAATATTTGAAATTACTAAAAGAAAGGAAAGTTGAATTTAAGGAAGAATATTTGTTTGAGTGGATGCAGGATTAAAGTATGCGACCCCTCTGGGGTCGTTATGATCAGGGGTTATGATGTGTTACAAATAGTTGACCCCGCTGGGGTCAGGCGTTTTTGAGTTATATTTTTGAAAAAAACAAAACCCGACCCCAGCGGGGTCACATATTTGTAAAAAACAAACAAAATCCGACCCCAGCGGGGTCACATATTTGTAGAAATACCGACCCCAGCGGCGTCAAACATTTGTAAAACGTGGAAACAAAACCCGACCCCAGCGGGGTCACATATTTGTAAAAAACAAACAAAACCCGACCCCAGCGGGGTCACATATTTGTAGAAAACAAACAAAACCCGACCCGATTTGGGTCACATATTTGTAAAAAACAAACAAAACCCGACCCCAGCGGCGTCAAACATTTGTAAAACGTGGAAACAAAACCCGACCCCAGCGGGGTCACATATTTGTAGAAAACAAACAAAACCCGACCCGATTTGGGTCACATATTTGTAAAAAACAAACAAAACCCGACCCCAGCGGGGTCACATATTTGTAAAAAAAACAAAACCCGACCCCAGCGGGGTCACATATTTGTAGAAAACAAACAAAACCCGACCCGATTTGGGTCACATATTTGTAAAAAACAAACAAAACCCGACCCCAGCGGGGTCACATATTTGTAAAACGTGGAAACAAAATCCGACCCCAGCGGGGTCACATATTTGTAAAAAACAAACAAAACCCGACCCCAGCGGGGTCACATATTTGTAGAAAACAAACAAAACCCGACCCGATTTGGGTCACATATTTGTAAAAAACAAACAAAACCCGACCCCAGCGGCGTCAAACATTTGTAAAACGTGGAAACAAAACCCGACCCCAGCGGGGTCACATATTTGTAGAAAACAAACAAAACCCGACCCCAGCGGCGTCAAACATTTGTAAAACGTGGAAACAAAACCCGACCCGATTTGGGTCACATATTTGTAAAAACAAACAAAATCCGACCCCAGCGGGGTCACATATTTGTAGAAAACAAACAAAACCCGACCCCAGCGGGGTCACATATTTGTAATGAACAAAAAAACCAAAATTCTAACCATCATTCCTGCCCGCGGCGGCAGCAAGGGAATCCCCGGAAAAAACAGCAAGCTGTTGGGCGGAAAACCTTTATTACAATATACCGTAGAGGCGGCCCGGGAGAGCAGCCTGCTGAGTCGTATAATCCTGTCTTCTGAAGATTTGGAGATTATAGATATTGCTAAAAGCCTGGGCTTGGAAGTCCCATTTGTGCGACCTGCTAATCTGGCAACCGATGCTTCGGGAACTTTGGAAGTGGTGCAACACGCATTGCGGTATTTTATGGAACAGGGAGAGACTTTTGATGCAGTGTGTTTGTTGCAACCCACAACTCCTTTTCGCGAAAGCGGAAGTATCGATAAAGCGATTCAAAAATTTATGGAGTCCGGTTTGGATTCGTTGGTAAGTGTCAGGGAAGTTCCGGCGGAGTTTAATCCGCATTGGGTGTTTGAGGCAGATGAAAAAGGCAATTTACACATTGCTACTGGCGAAAAAGAGATTATTAAAAGGAGGCAGGAATTGCCCAAGGCTTATTTTAGGGATGGGAGTTTGTATCTTACCAAAGCAGAGGTGATATTGAATCAAAATTCCTTGTATGGGGGGTCGGTAGGTTATGTGGTTTCGCAAAGTGAATGGTATGTCAACTTAGATACACCGCAGGATTGGGAGAGGGCAGAAAAATTAGTTTATAAATATAACGTGTAGCTTATGTGTGGAATATCGGGTTATGTTGGTGTGGGCAATGCAAAGGAATTTCTATCCAAAATGGTTGCTATACAACACCACCGGGGTCCGGATGCTTCAGGTATTTTTTGTGATCCAGGTTTAGCAGCCTTAGGTCACAACCGTCTAGCTATTATCGATCTTTCGGCGCAAGCCAATCAACCATTTAAGGACAACAGCGGCAGGTATGTGATGGTATATAATGGCGAGGTGTACAATTACAAAGAAATCAGGGAGTCGCTAAAAGGAAACTATGATTTCAAAACCCAAAGCGACACCGAAGTGGTGCTAGCGGCTTATATACAGTTTGGCAGTGCTTGTCTGAATCACTTTAATGGCATGTTTGCTTTTGCTATTTGGGATTCATTGGATAAAAAACTCTTTGCAGCCCGGGATCGTTTTGGCGTTAAGCCATTTTATGACACCCAAAATAGAGAGAGCTTCTTTTTTTCCAGTGAGATAAAGGCACTGCGGGAAGTTACGGAAACCTCAGAATTGAATGAAACGGTTTTTGCAAATTACTTTGCTTACGGAAGTTATGGCATGCCCGATGAAACTTTTTTTTCCGGAATACATCAACTTCCTGGTGGGCACACGTTAGAATACCAAGCTTCTAAATTACTTATCAATCGCTGGTATGATTTTGAGGATCGGGTAGCCCGTGTACCTGTAAATCTATCTTTGGAAGAAGTTAAGGAGCACTATTTACACTTGTTAAAAGACAGCATTTCTTTGCGTTTTCGGGCAGATGTGCCGGTGGGAATCAACATCAGTGGGGGAGTGGATAGTTCGTTATTATTGGGCTTGGTAAATATAAGGGACGACGCACACCAAGTTAAAGCATATACCTTTTACACCGGGGATAACCGTTATGACGAATTGCCCTGGGTGGAAGCCATGGTTCAACATACAAAAACCGGGTTGACCAAAGTCCATTTTAAAGCCGAAGAAGTGCCTGCCTTTGCTAAAAAGTTGAGTAGATTTCAGGACGAGCCTTATGGAGGGATTCCTACTTTGGCTTACGCGAAATTGTTTGAACAGGCACAGAAAGACGGAGTAAAGGTAATCCTGGACGGACAGGGCATGGACAAGTCCTGGGCGGGCTATGATTATTACCACACGACTTCCCAACAGACCATACAGGGGCAAGCAGCGGAAAGCAATCCCTTTAAAACAAATTGTTTGCAGCCGGAATTTTTAGGCTTGGCGTCAAAACCAAATTATCCAAAACCTTTTGACAACGATTTGCAAAATAAGCAGTACAGGGACTTGTTTTATACTAAAATACCAAGGGCGCTACGTTTTAATGACCGCATTTCCATGGCGTTTTCCACAGAGTTGCGCGAACCTTTTCTGGACTATCGTATGGTCGAATTTGCCTTTGCACAGCCGGAACATTTTAAACTCCAAAACGGTCAAACCAAATTTGTACTCCGGGAAATCTTAGGGGATTTGGTGACCAACAAGGTGGTGCATGCACCCAAAAGGGCATTACAAACCCCGCAACGGGAATGGCTGGGGAATGAGTTGAAACATTTAGTTAATGATGCCTTTGAGCAACTTAGATCCTCAGATTTTAAACACTGGTTTGACTTTGATGCCGTGGAAAAAGAATGGAAAAGGTATCAAAACGGGGAACAAGCATCTTCTTTCCACTTGTGGCAGTGGGTGAATTTGGCCTTATTAATTAAAAAAAGGAACTAAATGGCAAAAAACAATAAAATTTTAATCATACTACCCGATGGGGTGGGATTACGCAATTTTGTTTATTCAGACTTCAACCAGTTAGGCAAGACATTTGGTTTTAATAGTACTTTTTGGAATGCGTTACCTACTGATTTCAATGGTTATAATATAGAGGAAATAAAATTATCGGGAAAACCTTCTGCTAAAACAGATCTTTTAAAACGGGCAAATATTGACCTTCAACTTTCTAATTTTGAAAAAAAGACAAACAACCCTGTATTTTCAGAGTACCGTTTTCCACCGGCAAACAAAACACTCAAACACAAAGTAAAAAACGCAATAGTAAAGTTCTACAAGTTTAAGTACCACAACAATCTCTCTGCCTTGCGAAAATCCATGCAGCAAAGTGAACGTCAGACCGCTAGTTATAAAAAATGCCTGCAAACCCTGAAAAAAGAACAGCCTGCAATGGTTTTTTGTACAAACCAGCGTCCGGTGAATGCGATAGCTCCATTAACTGCAGCCCGCGATTTAGGCATACCCACGGCTACCTTTATTTTTTCATGGGACAATCTCCCTAAAGCGACTATGGTAGTGGAAACAGATTATTATTTTGTGTGGAGCGAACTCATGCGAAAAGAGTTGCTATTTTATTATCCCCATATTCAAGATAACCAGATTATAATTACCGGAACCCCGCAGTTTGAAATGCATTTTGATGCCAAGTTGCATCAAAGCCGGGAAGAATTTTGCAAAGCAAATGCTCTGGAAGTAACTAAAAAATATATTTGCTTTTCCGGGGACGATATAACCACCTCGCCCCACGACCCAGAATATTTGGAAGATACGGCAAAAACTGTCCGGGAATTGAATGCCATTAAAAACGAATGGGGGATTATTTTCAGAAGATGTCCGGTAGATTTTTCAGAACGATTTAATACGATTTTAGCAGACTATAAAGAAGAAATAACCGTGCTTTCCCCAAAATGGGAAAAAATGGGATCCACCTGGAACACGGTTTTACCCAATATGGAAGATAATACACTATTAGTAAACACCATGCGCCACAGTGACTTGGTGATTAATGTGGGATCTTCCATCGTTTTTGATGCTGTTTGCCACAATAGACCTTGCGCTTATATTCGGTACAACCCTAGCAGGGAAGCCTTGAAAAAAGACATTTATGGTATTTATAAATACATACATTTTCAGTCTATGCCTCAAGATGCGCCGGTACTTTGGATAGATAGCCCCGAAAAATTAAAAGGGATTTTACTACATTTGGAAACAGAAAAAGCAACCGTTTTGCCCAATACGGTAAATTGGTTTCAAACCATCAACCAACACCCTCCTGAAAAAGCCTCTGAGCGGATATGGGTAGGGATTGAAAAAATTATAAACTAATGCACATCTGTTTCCTAACCCCGGAATATTCCCATCCCAATCTTGGTAAATCAGGCGGGCTTGGTACTAGTATCAAAAATCTGGCAACAGGACTGGTGGCAAATGAAGTTAAGGTTACCATTGTGGTAATGGGACAAAAAACTTCCGGGATATGGGAAGAAAATGGGATTACCATTCGGGTGTTAAAGCAAAAAAAATACAAATTCTTAGGCTTTTATCTGTACCGAAGAAAGGTAATGCGCTATCTGAATCTGCTGATAAAAACGGAAGGTATAGATCTGATAGAAGCACCGGACTGGAGCGGAATCACAGCCTTTATGTCGCTAAAGGTGCCTTTAGTGATTCGTTTTCATGGGAGTGATGCTTATTTCTGCAAGTTGGACGGCCGAAAACAGAAAAAGAAAAACTACTGGTTTGAAAAATTGGCATTACAGGGTGCAGATGCGCTGATTTCAGTGAGTGCTTATACAGCAAAAGAAACCCGCAACCTGTTTCCTTTAAAAAAGCCGATCGCCATAATACCCAATAGTATTAATATTTATAACTTCCAGCCGGCTACAACCCCTGTAGTTCCAAAGACTATTTTATATTTTGGAACAATCATACGTAAAAAGGGGGTACTAGAGTTGCCCGCTATATTTAATCTGGTAGCAGCAAAACATCCTGATTCCCGGCTTATTATTTTAGGAAAAGATGTGGTGGATTTTAAAACCAAAGAATCCACCAAGAACATGATGGAAAAAGCGTTTTCTGAAGCAGCTAAAAAGCAGGTGTCATGGCTGTCTGAATTACCATATGATGAAGTACGAAAAACCCTTGCCAATGCTGAAATAGTTGTATTGCCTAGTTTTGCAGAGGCATTGCCAATGACTTGGCTGGAAGCCATGGCGATGGAAAAAGCGCTGGTTACCTCAGATATTGGATGGGCTAAGGAAGTGATGGTCGACGGGGTAACGGGATTTACTGTATTCCCAAAAGAGCATCAAGTGTATGCAGACAAAATTATCGAACTTATGGAAAACAAAACCTTGCAGATACGCATGGGTAAATCAGCCAGAGATCACATTATTAATCATTTTTCTGCGGAAGTAGTGACAACAAAAAATAGAAATTTCTACCGGCAAATTATTTCTGAGAATAATGCATTATAACTTTAAAGAATATAGGACACAAAAAGGAAAAACCATATTATATGTTGGTGATCTTGATTTGTCTAAACTAGATATTCTGTCAGAAGGACCCGGCGACATCTGGCATAGTTCAATGGATCAGGGGTATAAGAATGCTTTTGGAGATTTGGTATATTTTACCGCTACCTTCTGGTGGTATATAAATGATTTTGAAGCATTGGATTCTTGTATAAATTGGCGTATAAACCCTTATGCTTTTGCGGTACGCAAAGAAGTATGGGAATTGTTAGGAGGTTTTGAAAGTGGTTATAAAAGTCCGTTAATGCAAGCATTTGATTTTGGATACAATGCACTGCGATCCTCAGGCGCCATTCCTCTGTATGTAAAAGGATTGTATGTAGCCCAGCTTTCAGAAAAAATCACTATTTCAACTCAGGACAGGTATGTGTTTTTTCGAAAAAACTTTAAGCAAGACCACAGCTTTTACATGCTTTTTAGAAAAGGCTTTTGGGACTTAAGAGAATGGAGTGCTTTTCTATATGCTCGAAGAAATTTTAAATTTATAGCGAAAAGGCCAGTCATAGCACCCCGAAAACTAGACAAAATTAAAGGTACACCATCTGTAAGTTATATAATACCTACAATGCTGAGACAGGAATATACTTTTCAGTTGCTCAAAGATTTGGCGACGCAAACATATCTTCCCATAGAAGTAGTAATTGTTGACGCCACTCCTGAAAATGAAAGGAATTCTGACTTGTATCAAACAGAATTTCCTTTTAGAGTCCGTGTAAAATGGCAAACCTCAAAAGGGAGTTGCAGAGCCAGAAACGAGGCTATAGAATTGTGTACAGGTGATTATATCCTTTTTGGAGATGATGATGTAAGATTGTTACCTGATTTTATTGAAAATCACATTGCCTTGCTACAAACCTATAAAGCTGGCGCCTGCAATGGGCTAGATATTATGGCGGAACATCTAAAGCAAAATTTAGACGATCTAAAATTGCGATTAGACGCACTTGGAGTCAAAAGATGGATTGTGGGGGCAAGCAGAAACTTTAGCAATGCAAATTCATGTGTAAAAAAGGAATTTGTAGATCTCCTTGTTGGAAACGACATCAATTACGATGGAGGTTATGGGGAAGATGGGGATTTCGGTCTGTCTTTGGTTAAAGCTGGGGCAGTGGTTTTATATAATCCTTTTTCTGCTAACCTGCATTTAAAACCCCCTTCCGGTGGTTATAGATGGTGGGGTGCACAGGCAAAAATAATGGGGAAAAATAGAAAACAACAACCTTGGGAACTCGACGCACCTGTAAAATGGATTCGACCCGTGCCGAGTCCTACTGTAATGTATCAGTTTTATAAACATTACACGCCACGTCAAATCAGAGAATATAAATACAAATATTTCTTTTTATACCTTTTTAAGAAAAATATGTGGACATTACCATTACGGTTATTGCATGTGCCATATAAATTAATACAGTTTAAAAAATCCCGGTTTTACGCAAACAAGTTAATGAAACTAGGGGTAAGACATACCTAACCTAAAAAAACCGAATAACGAATATAACATACAAAATGAACTTCTCGCTAATCATCTGTACTTACATGCGACCCCAGCCCTTACAACGCTTGCTGGAATCCGTGACAGTTCAGGCGCTTTTACCAAATGAAATACTGGTGGTGGATGGTTCTTTAAATGATGCAACAGCACAAATGCTGCATAAGCATTCCTTTGAAAATCTCAAATATTTTAAAGTTAGCAAAGAAGACAGGGGTTTAACAAGACAGCGTAACTATGGAATTGCGAGGGTGTCCAAAGAAACCGAAGTAATTTGTTTTCTGGACGATGATACAGTATTGGTACCCGATTATTTTGAACAGTTGCTTTCCGGCTATGAAACACATCCGGAAGCAGTTGCGGTAGGTGGTTATATTGCCAATGAAGTTTCCTGGAAGCAAGTACCGCAAAACTATGTTCCAAAGCAAACAGAATATTTTTATGACGGTTATAAACGCAAAGATGGCAGCCGGTTTGTAATGCGCAAAAAATTAGGTTTGGATAGTAATCTGCCACCAGCGCATTACCCCGAGTTTGGACATGGGCGTAGTGTGAGCTTTTTACCACCATCCGGTAAAATCTATCCCGTGCAGCAAATCATGGGTGGTGTTTCTTCCTTTCGAAAAGAAGTTTTTGACACCATGCAATTTTCCACTTATTTTGAAGGCTATGGCCTCTATGAAGATGCAGATTTTAGTTTAAGACTTTCAAAAATAGGAAAACTCTTTGTCCATACAGCTGCCCGGCTGGAACACCATCACGAACCCGACGGACGGCCCAATCAATATAACTATGGAAAAATGGTAGTGCGCAACGGCTGGTATGTCTGGCGGGTAGCCCATCCCAATCCTTCTTTTAAAGCGAAAGTCAAATGGCATGCCATAACGATTCTGCTTACATTTATACGATTTACTAATATACTGACCACCAAAAAAAGAAAAGCAGCTTTCACAGAAACATTAGGTAGAAAAGTGGGTTGGTGGAGCTTGTTTTTAAATACCCCGAAATAATCTGGATAACTTAACAACGATTAAATGTATCTTATTTCTAGTTAACTCATCTTAGGTCGGTTGAACCATTAAGGCATTAAGGTTATTTTTTTATTCTTAATTTCTTAATCATTTAAAAAATGTCCTAATTGGTAATGTGCAGTGGTGCTATTGTGGTATTAAGTTTCATTTAATTGAAATAGCCTTAATTATTACAAACCTTTACTGAAAATTAACTTAATTTAGTGCAGTAAAAAAGATGTTTATAAATTAAGATCTGCAAACAAATTGAAACTACTCATTATTACCCACACACCACATAAAATGCAAAATAACCAATGGTTTGCTTACGGACCTTATATAAAGGAAATGCGTCTGTGGGAAAAATATGCAAAGGAGATTCATATTGTCGCTCCAGTGCTTGTGGAACAACCTACGGTTATTGAATTAGATTACAAACATTCAAACATAACACTAAGCAAAGTTTCGGCTTTTTCATTATCTAGTTTTGAAAATATTTTAAAAACCATCTCCCGGGTACCCGGAATTCTCTGGGTGCTTTTTAATGCCATGCGTAAAGCAGACCACATCCATCTGCGATGCCCTGGAAATATAGGATTGTTGGGGTGTATGGTTCAGGTTTTCTTCCCGAAGAAACAGAAATCAGCAAAATATGCCGGAAACTGGGATCCCAATGCCAAACAACCATGGAGCTACCGGTTCCAAAAAAATATTTTAAACAATACCTTTCTCACTAAAAATATGCAAGTGATGGTCTATGGCAACTGGCCGGGAACTTCTAAAAATATTCTGTCCTTTTTCACGGCAAGTTACCCTGAAGCAAAGGTGGAGGTAGTCAACACCTCTTTTAATGCCCCTTTTACCGCATTGTTTGTAGGAACACTGACCCCCGGAAAAGATCCACTGTATGCCGTCCGGCTCATCCACGGTCTGCAAACGCAAGGAGTTCCAATTTCTTTAGCAGTTTATGGCGAAGGGGTGCAACGAAATGCCATTGTTGCTTATATTGCAGAACACCGGTTGGAAACAGGCATGTATTTGCATGGCAATCAAAATGCCGAGGTGGTAGAACGGGCATATAAAGAAAGCCATTTCTTAATCCTCCCATCCCAATCTGAAGGCTGGCCAAAAGCAGTGGCAGAAAGCATGTTTTGGGGTTGTATACCCCTTGCAACTGCAGTATCCTGTATTCCCGAAATGCTGGGACACGGAGAACGGGGTGTAGTACTAACCAAAGATTTGAAAGAAGATATTAGCGTTTTTGCATCTCTTTTAGAAGATAAAAACCAACTAAGCACCATGACAAAGGCCGTCCAAAACTGGTCCCAACAATACACCCTGGAAGCATTTGAAATTAAAATTAAAAAACTATTAACAACTAATTGTCATCACAAACAAATGTGAAGTGAAAACGTCATCACGAACGAATGTGAAGTGAAACCGTCATCACGAACGAATGTGAAGTGAAACCGTCATCACGAACGAATGTGAAGTGAAACTGTCATCACGAACGAATGTGAAGTGAAACTGTCATCACGAACGAATGTGAAGTAAAACTGTCATCACGAACGAATGTGAAGTGAAACCGTCATCACGAACGAATGTGAAGTGAAACTGTCATCACGAACGAATGTGAAGTGAAACCGTCATCACGAACGAATGTGAAGTGAAACTATTAACTATTACACAATTAACCAAAAATGAAAATCCTTCACCTCATAGATTCCCTAAACGCAGGTGGTGCAGAGCGTATGGCAGTTACCTATGCCAACGCCCTTGCAGATCGCGGGGAGGATATTTGGTTATGGAGCACCCGTGAAGAAGGCGCTTTAAAAGAAAGCATAGGGGAGAAGGTATCCTATTCTTTCTTAAATCGGAAAGGGCCTATTGGTTTAAAGGCATTATGGCATGCACAAAAACAAATTAAAAAAGAAGGAATCCATATTATCCATGCACATAGCACCTCCTTCTTTTTTGCAACACTTTTAAAATTACTACGTCCTGAAGTGAGGTTGGTATGGCACGACCATTACGGTAAAAGTGAAATGTTACATAATCGAGATCATAAAATTTTAGGATTTTGCTCGCGTTATTTTAATGTTATTTTTACAGTAAACTTGCAATTGCAGTATTGGGTTTTTGAAAATTTGAAATGCAAAGAGGTTTTTTACATAAAAAACTTTACTAAAGCACAAAAAAAATTAATATCTGAAGTCAAATTTAAAGGCATACCTAGTAAACGAATTATTTGTGTAGCTAATCTTCGGGAGCAAAAAGATCATTTCACTCTGGTAGATGCTTTTGCTAGATTAATAAAAACCCATCCTGAATGGACAATTCATCTTATTGGTAAAAATTGGGATGATATTTATTATAAGCAATTATTTAAAAAAATATACGATTTAAAACTATCTGACAGTGTTTTTTATTACGGTTCTCTTGAAGACGTTTTGGGATTGTTAAATCAAGCTACCATAGGGGTATTATCATCTGCATCAGAGGGGTTGCCATTGGCACTACTGGAATATGGTATCGCCGGTCTGCCAGTCGTAACCACTGACGTAGGCCATTGCAGGGAAGTGGTGCAGGATTATGGTAAAGTAGTTTCCTCACAAAACCCGGAAGCTCTCGCAGAAGCCCTAAAATTGTATATGGAAGATGCTGAATTACGTAAGGCAGATGGCGCAGCTTTCCAAAAACACATACAACAAAATTACACCGAAGACGCCGTTATCCCGAAAGTGATAGAAATTTACCGGAAGTTAGAAGTTAGAAGTTCAGGTGGAAGTTAAAAACGTGCAACAGACCTCCTAATCCCTCAATCCCTCAATTTCCCATTAACCGGTCCCTGAGCGCTGTGCCTGCTGCGGTCACTGAGCGGAGTCGAAGTGAGGGCTGGGAGCCGAAGGGCCATTAGCAATCGTCCTAAAAGTAAGATTTACCCTCGGCTGTAAAGTGGTTTTTGTAGGAGGTAAGCGATGCAACCAATGCTTTTGCGTTGTACCCTTCATAACCAGCAAACTGCCGTGCTCCAGGATTAAGGACACCGTTTCTTTGGTTTCTTTGTGTTTGAAGGCAAATTTTCGCGCTGCGCCAAAACTAACAGAAGCAATAGCCCCGTTCTTTTTAAGGTCTTTTTCCCCGTCACTATGCCATGCCATTCCCTCTTCACCACTGTGGTACAAATTGAGCAGACAGGAGTTAAATGTCTCGCCGGTTTCTGATTCTACTACAGATTTAATCTGTAGTAATTCTTTTGTCCACGGAAGCGCTGTCTTGGTACGTTTGGAATAGGTATAAGAAAATTCCTCATCGCCATACCAGGCTACTTTGCGCTTGGTTAGGATCAATTTTCCGAAGATAACCGCTTCATCGTTTTTCCACGCTATAGTATTTAAAAGTGCTTCCAGATATTGGTCATCAAAATTCTCTGGGAATAATTTGCCAAAATATTGCACCTCTCCATCTTTGGGTAAGAGGTTGTTATTATAATCAGGTTTAGTGCCAAATAAGTCCACGTTTTTGTTTACAAGTAAGTACCCTGCAAAGATCGTTTTTAATAGAGAAACGACCAATGGTTTTCACCTAAACAATAAACTAATCTAAAGGAACACCGGCATGAAACTTAAGTGATTATTTACTGCGCCGGAAAACCGGCGGCTTGTTTTATTTCTTCTATCTGCAGCGTATGTCTCGCGCAATGACCCGCAATAAAAAGCAACGATTGATAAGCGTCTATTGCACCCGCACGCGAATCATTTATATGGTTGCGCAAATCTTCCAGAGAAACACTATTTGCTAAGTCCACTAGGTTTTGACGTGTCTCCATAAATTCCTGCAAAGCTGTATCAGAATCTGTATATTTTCCTTCTTTTACAAGCATTTCCGGTGCTTTAAACTTTTGAGTGCGATCTTGCATACCTGTAATCATATCTTCATCTTTAGTGGTGACCTCCGACTTGCGTTCCGAATTTGGAGGACCTTGCAAGTTTGCTTTAGACATATCGAGTAGCATGATTTCCGTGGCAATAATATGCTCTACACATTGGCTTATGGACCATGACTCCGGTGTTGGCTTAAATTGTAATTGTTCCTCGCTTAGTCCACGTATATTTTTTGCTAAGTTATTTGTGGTTTCGTTAATGTAATTCAACAGGAATTCTTTATCATTTTCCAGTGCTATAATAGCAATGGGTTCTTGTATGTCGGTTTGCATTTCAGGAGTAAAGGAAAGAACCATGAAAATCGACAGGAGAAATAATATTTTTTTCATTGGATAGGTATTTTAAAAGGTTATTTAATTAGCTAAAATAGTAAAAAATGAAATAGGGTATCGCTTAAGAGTCTGTATTTAAAGGAAAGCTTAATAACAAGTTTACGTAAATTTTAAAGTAAAATAACACTCCTCCATGGGTTCATCATAGAATTATTTATGTCTGGCACATATAAATGAAGTTATATTTTTAAACGCCAATCTCTATACAGAAACCGATACAACAAAGAAGCAGTTGCTTAAATGCACCTTTTACATTTCTTAGGCAGTTAAGAAATTTGATTTTATTACCTTTGCACCCTATAAAAAAACTTACTATGAAAGACGGTATTTACGCAAAATTTGTAACTTCAAAAGGGGAAATCACTGTGGAACTGACCCGAAAACACACACCTGGTACGGTTGGCAACTTTGTTGCCCTTGCCGAAGGATTCCTTGACAACAGTGCAAAACCACAAGGGCAGCCTTATTATGATGGGTTGACCTTTCACCGTGTCATTCCCGACTTTATGATACAGGGTGGTGACCCAAAAGGAACAGGAGTCGGCGGACCTGGATACCAATTTGAAGATGAATTCCATCCGGAGCTGCGTCACGATACCCCGGGCATTCTTTCTATGGCAAATGCAGGACCTGGAAGTAACGGCAGCCAGTTTTTTATAACCCATGTTCCCACACCTTGGCTAGACGATAAACACACTATTTTTGGAAAAGTTATAGAAGGGCAGGAAGTTGTGGATAGTATAGGTCAGGGAGATGTTTTGGAAACTCTTAAGATTATAAGAATAGGGGATGAAGCTCAAGAATGGAATGCTGTAGAAACTTTTCGCCAATTTACAGGTGCAAAAGCTGCACGCGAAGCAACAGCAAAAAAAGCACAGGAAGAATTGATAGGCTCACTTTCTGAAGGATTTGAGAATACCGCGAGTGGTTTACGTTATAAAATAACTGAAAAAGGAACCGGAACCAAACCAAAAAAAGGGGATGTAGTTGCTGTACATTATGAAGGAATGTTTACAGATGGCGGTGTCTTTGATTCCTCTATTAAACGTGGGAAACCCATTGATTTTCCTATTGGGAAAGGCCATGTGATCTCTGGTTGGGATGAGGGTATTATGCTTTTAAATGAAGGCGATAAAGCACGTTTTGTAATTCCTTCCCATTTAGCCTATGGCGAATCTGGTGCAGGTGGGGTTATACCTCCAAATGCTACACTGGTTTTTGATGTGGAATTAGTGAAAGTTAAATAAAATTTTAAAATATCTAAAAGAAAAATCCGCTCAGGAAATCCCATATTTTGAGCGGATTTCCATTAGAAATTAAGTATTGAGAAATTTAGTTTCACTTCACATTCGTTCGTGATGACGGTTTCACTTCACATTCGTTCGTGATGACGGGAAATTGAGTTATTAAGAAATTGAGTAATTAAGTAACTTAATATTCTTCCATCCAAACCCCACCCTTTAGGGTTCGGGGCAAAGGGTTTGGAAATTAAGTTATTGAGTAATTAAAGAACTTAATATTCTTCCATCCAAACCCCACCCTTTAGGGTTCGGGGCAAAGGGTTTGGGCATTAAGAAATTGAGTAATTAAGTAACTTAATATTTTTCCATCCAAACTCCACCCTTTAGGGTCGGGGCAAAGGGTTTGGAAATTAAGTTATTGAGTAATTAAGAAATTCAATATTCTTCCATCAAACCCCACCCTTTAGGGTTCGGGGCAAAGGGTTTGGGAATTAAGTAATTAATTTAGCGGGGGTTGAGCGCCGTGCCCGCCGAACGCTGGGAGCGATGCACTGAGCTTGTCGAAGTGTCGAAACCTTAGCGGGATAGTGTCCTTAAATCTTGAACTTTGAATTTGGAACTTTAAACCTGACCACTGAGCACTGAGCACTGAAAACTGTTATCCTATTTCCACTTAATATTACATCCCATACTCGGCTTTTGGTCTTTGCGTTGCGGACTGTTATTAAGCAAACTATCTAGTGCTTCACGCAAGTCCCTTCCTGTGGGTTGTATGCTGTTTCCGGGTCGGGAATGATCTAATTGCCCACGGTACACCAGTTTTAACGCTTCATCAAAGACATAAAAATCAGGAGTGCATGCGGCGTCATAGGCTTTGGCAACTTCCTGTGTCTCATCATATAGATAGGGAAACCCATAATCTAATTCTTCGGCAACTATAGCCATTTGTTCCGGACTATCTTGGGGATAATTAACCACATCATTACTATTAATGGCGGTAAACCCAAAACCCTGTACCCGGTAATCATTAGCAACTCTAACTATTTCTTCATTGACATGTTTGACATAAGGGCAGTGGTTACAAATAAACATAACTACGACACCATGTTTGCCGGTAATATCGTAAATATTGACAAACTCTTTGGTTGTAACATCTATAAGGTTAAACTCAGGGGCTTTGGTGCCTAACGGAAGCATATTGGATTTAGTAAGTGCCATAGAAAATATTTTAGCTCTAATTTACAATAATTATTTTTTGCAATATTGAAAATCTGAATGCAATAAAAGCATTAAAATTTTAATACAATTTCTTAATTTGCTATTAAAATTATACCAATTCTTTAGGAAACTTTAGCGTTTCCCACTAGTTTTGTTACTAATCAATTCAAAACAATTATGAAAGAATCCTATACAACTTTATCTGAGGCTATTGCAGACTTGCAAAAGAAAGGATATACCGTAGACTTTAATCTGAAAGAAGAAGGGCTTCTAAAAGATTCTGTGGAAAAAATAAATACTGATAATTTAGAAGTGGTTAAATTCTATCGTTTTGAGGGAGAAAGTAATCCGGCTGATAATAGCATCTTGTATGTAGTGGAAACCAGAGATGGCAGAAAAGGCCTAATTGTGGATGCATATGGTGCAGACAGCAGCAACCTTGCCCCAGAAGTCGTAAAAAAAATAAATATTCACAGATAAAATGGCAAGCATTGACTGGAATCACTTTTCGGAAGTGCAGATGCGAGTGGGGACCATCATAAAAGCTGAAGATTTTCCGGAAGCAAAAATTCCCGCCTATAAACTGCTTATTGATTTTGGTATCGACCTAGGAATTAAAAAGTCTTCTGCCCAAATCACCAAACGCTATTCAAAAGAATCCCTAATTGGCATGCAAATCATTGCCGTAGTCAATTTTCCGACCAAACAAATCGCAACTTTAATGAGTGAGTGTCTGGTTTTAGGTGCCGTGGATAATGACGGGGATGTTATTTTACTGCAACCCGAATCTAAAGCTAAAAACGGGCTGCGCATTTCTTAACTTATCCATCATCACATCGCTTCCCCAAAAAAGATTGCGTTCATCAGAAATTTATTAGTCCCAAACCAAAACGCCCTGAAATTTGTATTTTCTGTAAAGAGAATAATTTTTCCGCTACCGAAATTGGCTGCTTTAAATGCGGAACTATTACCCAATTCCTTGAGGTTTTCTTTGTTGATATAACCACTTAACAATGGATTTTCCGTAAAAAGAATAGGATTGTTATAGCTTTGCAAATCGGGTTCTAAAAATAAGGTGGAATTTTTAAACATCGGGACCCGCTCGTTTTTATATCCAAAATTGATAGGGTGGGAACGATCCAGTTGTACCTCAAAGATAGCACCGCCTATTCCTTTAGCACCTCTAAAATCACTTCTTTCTTCAAAAGATACATTGGTTGCAGTGTCTTTTACTTCTCTGAAACCCAATTTTATAATTTCATTAGTGTCTGCCCATCGTGCAGCATTTTTATAGCCTATTAACACACCACCACTTTTGATCCATGTTTTTACTTTTTCGGTGTCGTTTTTATCCAAAGCATTTCCCCAACTGTTAGGTAATATGATATGGGTATAGCTGCTTATGTCTGTGCGATTGAAGCCTCTGGTGTCCAGTTTGGTGATGTGCATCGCATATCGCTGGTCAAAGAGATGCCAGATTTCCCCGGCGTCTGATGGGGTGATGCCATCGCCCACAAGCAGTGCCACTTTAGGTTTTTTGATAGTTCTGAAATTACTGCTTCCCAAATTGGTTCCCTTAGTTTGACCTGTGGACACACCGGTTATGGTAACATGGGATTCCATGGCGGTTTTATTGAGGAATTCCACTAATTCCCGGGCATCCATTTTCTGGTTCTGTACAGGAATAAGGATGGTGCCATAATCATATTCTTTACCTTCTAAGGAAAACTGTTTCATCCCCACTTTTGCTAAAATGCCGGCTTCCAGTATTTGATGCAACGCTTTTGGGGTATAATATTCATGCCATTCCATCAAATAGCCATAATTAGAAAGTGCTACAGCAGCAACAGTTCTTTGATTTACTTCGGTTATTTCATTACCCAGTTGGTTTACCGGGGCGCTTTCGTCATAATCCAGATTAAAGGCAAGAGGGAAGGACCATGCAGAAATATCATAAAATAAACTGTCTTGAAAAGTAGTTCGCTTTTCAAATATGGCATTCAATAAGCGGGATTGTTTTTGATTTTTTGGCACTATATAACTATATCCCTTTTTATAATTTTTTCCTTTATGAGTAAAGTCGTTTTTTATATCATATACTTTTATCTGATGTTGGCGCAGTATTTCAGCAAGGTGATAGGCTTTTGCGGCATCTTTTTCATCGCCAAAAACTATAGCTCCCGTCGTGGTTTCTTTACGCGCGTCGCTAAAAAAATTCCGTTGGTAGTTTAGTAGTTCTTCACGCAATTGTATTCCAGCTTCTAAGGTGGAAAGTGCGGTCACAAACTGGTTTTTGATGGTAAACGGAAATGTCAATACCCCGTTATCACTTTCCTGTGCGTGACCGCGGGAAGATGCCTGTTCAAATAGAATGCCAATGCTGCCTTGAATGTCAGGGAAAGTAGAACCTTTTCCGTAATAGAAATCGTCAAAATCTTCTTCGGAATAATAAAAACTTCCTATTTTATCCAAAGCCGCCGCATGAAATTTGGCAATATCCCCGGTTAATTCCTGATTCTTTGCCGGCGTTAGCGGATGTGTTCGGGATGGGATTCCGGGTTGGAAGAAAAAAGTAGAATTGGTTCCCATCTCATGATGGTCTGTAAGAATATTGGGATACCACTCGTGAAAAGTTTTAATTCTTGCCTTGCTTTCCGGTAGTTGTGATGGCAGCCAGTCGCGGTTCATATCAAACCAGTAATGGTTAGTTCTTGCACCCGGCCAGGATTCCCGGTATTCCCTGTCATTGGGATCGGGGTTTATGTGTTTACTTTTGTGCATGTTTACCCAAGTGGCAAAACGCTGCAACCCATCCGGATTAAAGGAAGGGTCAAAAAGTATGATGGTGTTGTCTAATAATTCGTCAATTTTAAAACCTTGTCCCGCTGCCAAATAATAAGCAACAGCCAGTGCTGCATTGCTTCCACTGGGTTCGTTGCCGTGAATGGAAAACCCTTGATTTACCACCACGGGCATGGAAGAAATATTCACATTTGTTGCATTAATATCAGAGAGGCTTAGGTGTTTCAATCTTATACTCTCCAGATTTTTATGATTCTCGGGAGAGGTTATGATAAGCAGGACAAGTCGTCTTCCCTCTACAGTCCTTCCACGATCTTCCAAAGTGATTCTGTCACTACTATTGGCAAGTGTCTCCATATAATGTACCAGTTTATCATGGGTGACGTGCCATTCACCCACTTCATGCCCTATCACGCTTTTAGGAGTGGGAACGCTGTTACTGTACGTTATATCTTCCGGAAGGTAATAAGAAAGATCTAATGGTTTTTCTTGTGCTATTGTGGGTAAAGAAATGAAAAAAAGAAAGAGATAAAAATATTTGAATTTCATAGAATGAGTTTTGATTTTGTAAATATAAAAAACCATTTCCGGAAAAGAAGAATGGATATTCAATTTTAAAATAGAAATTTCTACTTTTCTTATAAGTCTTACGTCCTAAGTCATGCAGTCTTACGTCTATTATTGGGGATTAGTTAATCGTTATTCAAGAAATTAAGTGATTGATATATTGAGTGAATTAGGTTACTGGTAAATTCGGGATTCGTTACAAATTAAAGCGGTGGTTGAGCGGAGTCGAAACTTTAGCGGATTTGAAAATCGTAACTGTCTCACTTCACCCAAAGACTGAAGGGCTATGCCACACCGCGCCCGCCAAAGACTGGGAGTTCCACAGAGAAGCCACAGAGTTGCACAAAGGGCTTTAGAATCTGATTTCGATTTTATCTTATGTCCTAAGTCATGCAGTCTTACGTCTTAAATACTTCAGGCAATAAAAAAACCGCTCTGTTTAAAGAACGGTTTTTAAAAAATCTATGGGAATAGGTACAATTAAATATCTTCAAAATTGATGTTGGTAAAAGAATCACTTCTTCTGGGATTTTCTTCCTTTTCCTCTAAAGGTGCATCAGCATCGTCATTGTATTCCTTCTTAAAATCTTTTTGATGTCTTTCACTTATTACTTCTTCGCCTTTTTCGTTAATGATAAAATCAATCATCTCATTTACATTGTCCCTAAAACTCGCAAAATCTTCTTTGTACAAATAAATTTTGTGTTTTTTGTAATGGAAAGAGCCATCATCGTTAGTAAACTTCTTACTCTCTGTGATTGTTAAATAATAATCACCTGCTTTAGTTGCCCTCACATCAAAAAAATAAGTCCTTCTTCCGGCACGTAAAACTTTTGAGTAGATCTCTTCTTGCTCCATCATTTCGTTATCGCTCATAATATATTTCTGTTTTTAACTTTAGTAACCCAAAAATCTAAAAAAAATACCTATTGACCAACTAAAATTAGTTTTCTTTTTCTAAAAGTTGTTTGGCATACAATTCTTTGTAATAGCCATCCTTTTCTATTAGCTGACTATGAGTACCTTGTTGTAAAATTTTGCCGTCTTCCAGCACTATAATTTTATCGGCATTCATAGCTGCTGAAACCCTGTGACTAACCAAAATGGTGGTTTTACCCTTGGATAGTTTGCGTAAATTACCTAATATTTCTTCTTCGGTCTCGGTATCTACGGCAGAAAGACAGTCATCAAAAAGATAAATATTGGGATTTTTAAGTAATGCACGTGCAATAGAGACCCTTTGTTTTTGACCACCACTCAAAGTAATGCCGCGTTCCCCCAGAACGGTTTCATATTGTTTGGTAAAACCTTTAATATTCTTATGTACGGAAGCATATTTAGCCATTGCCACGATTTCCTCTACTGTGGCATCTTCCTTGCCAAATTTTATATTGTTTGCAATACTGTCACTAAACAAAAATGAATCCTGCGGCACATAGCCTATGGCTTTTCTCAGATTGTTTAGGTTAAGGTCATTTATGGGTACTTCATCCACCAGTATTTCTCCTGAAGTGGTATCATACAACCTGCCTATAAGTTCCAGAATAGTAGATTTTCCTGATCCTGTGTTTCCTATTATGGCAAGGGTTTCCCCTGGACTAACCGTAAAGGATAAATCATTTAGCGCAGTAATATTTGTGTCAGGATACGTAAACGTTACCTTTTTGAATTCTATTTTACCGGTAACTGGGGTTGGTGCAGTAATGGTATTGGTAATTTCAGGCTGTTCTTTTAGGAATTCGTTAATGCGTTTTTGGGAGGCTTCTGCCTGCTGAACCATAGAAGTCACCCATCCCACCACGGCAACCGGCCAGGTAAGCATATTGACAAAAATAAGGAATTCCACAATCGTTCCCAGTTCTTCTATCTGCCCGTTGATGTATTGGTTTCCTCCAATATACACCACCATTAAATTACTTATTCCGATAAGTAAAAGCATTAATGGAAAAAACAGTGCCTGCACTTTTACAAGATCTAGGTTTTTGTCCTTACTGTCATTGGCAAGGGTTACAAAACTGGCATTGGTTTGCGGCTCTATGGCATAGGCTTTGACCACAAAAATACCACTGAACGATTCCTGGGAAAAGGTGGTAAGTTTGGAAAGGTATTGCTGTACAATGGTGCTGCGCTTGTTTATGGCAACACTCAGGCGATAGATGGCAATAGACAAAATGGGCAATGGTGCAATCGCATACAAAGTTAAAGAAGGTGCCTGACTGTACATATACCACACCACAACAATAAATAAAGTAATGGTTTGCACACTATACATCAATGCCGGTCCGGCATACATGCGCACTTTGCCTACATCTTCACTAATACGGTTCATCAGGTCACCGGTCCTGTTTTTCTTGTAAAAGTTTAGAGATAGTGCCTGATAGTGTTTATAAATTTCGTTTTTTAAGTCAAATTCGATGCGTCGGGAAACGACAATAAAAGTTTGTCGCATCATAAAGGTAAAAAGGGCTGCTATTAAGGTAGCACCTATAATAATAAGTATATTAATGAGTAATTCTTCCCTTACAATGGCTATATCTGTTACCTCACCATCTGTGAATCTTTTGATGCTGTTTACAGATTCGCCAATGAGTTTTGGAGTTACCAGAGCAAGTAAACGTGCAATAATGGTTATGATAAGACCCAGTAGAAGACGCCCTCTGTATTTTACAAAATATTTATGGAGATGTTTTAATTCTTTCATACAATTTTCTGCGAAAGCAGTAATCCCTTTACAATAAATCCTGCTGTTTGATTTGGTTTAAGCGAAAAAGCTGTTCTATTAACCCATGCAAATTTAAGCAGTTAAAAAATAGAAACCCGGTGGTAAAGGCATTATTTATTAAAAAACCAAAAGGTTTCATTTTAACAGATTTTTATTGAAACTAGTAAAATAATCCGCTACTTTTGCCACGCCTTTTCAAAGGTTTGTTTACTTAACCCTACAAAATATAACGATGATCGCAGAAGTAGTAAATGCAAATGAAATCCAAAAACTGGATCCTGTTTTTGGCCAACTCTCATTTGATAATCATGAACAAATTGTTTTTTGCAGCGATAAAGAAACCGGATTAAAAGCAATAATAGGAATACATAATACCGTTTTGGGACCTGCATTGGGAGGAACCAGAATGTGGAAATACAATAGCGAATGGGATGCATTAAATGATGTTTTGCGACTTTCGCGAGGTATGACGTTCAAATCGGCCATTACCGGATTAAATTTAGGTGGCGGAAAAGCAGTTATTATAGGGGATGCCAGAACCGAGAAAACACCGGAGCTGATGAAAAAATTCGGTGAATTTGTACATTCTCTTAGCGGAAAATATATCACTGCGGAAGACATAGGAATGACAACGGGCGATATGGATTTGGTGCGCAGTGTTACACCTTATGTTACCGGTATTTCTGAATCTTTAGGTGGGGCAGGTAATCCATCACCCATCACCGCTTATGGCGTGTTTATGGGAATGAAAGCTGCAGCAAAATATACGTATGGTTCTGATATTTTAGAAGATAAAGTCATCTTTGTAGAAGGTATCGGAAATGTAGGAGAAGCATTGGTCGAGCATTTGACTAATGAAGGTGCGAAAGTCTTGATCGCTGACATCAATCAGGAACGCTTGGAATATGTGCGTGATAAATATGGTGCAGCAATCTATGGGGGGAGTAACCTGTATGCAGAAGAAATGGATATTTATGCACCTTGTGCACTTGGCGCAACGGTAAACAATAAAACCATTCCGCTCTTAAAAGCAAAAATTATAGCTGGCGCGGCAAATAATCAACTTGCAAATGAAGTAATCCACGGAAAACTTTTGCAGGAAAGAGGCATCGTGTATGCACCAGATTTCTTGATTAATGCCGGCGGAATCATTAATGTATATGCAGAACTGGAAGGTTATGGCAGGGCAGAAATCATCCGTAAAACCGAAAACATCTACAATACCACATTAGAGATACTGAATACGGCAGAATCTAACAAGATTACTACACATCAAGCAGCTTTGCAGATTGCACAGGCACGTATTAAAACTAGAAAGAAAGAGAAGAAATAATACATTTTAAATAGTTATATTTGCAACGCACAAAATATCTTTGTGCGTTGTTTTTTTAATCAAAAAGTTCTTTTAAAAGTATGCTCACAAGAAGACATATTCGCGTTAAAGTTTTGCAATCCCTGTATGCCTATCAGAATCAGGATAATGCACATTTAGAAAAACAGGAAAAGTTTTTGGTTTACAGCATGGAGCAAATGCACGATTTATATTTGTTACTGTTGCATATTATGACCGCTATTCACTCACAGGCGTTCACTTATATGGAAAAGTCAAAATTGAAGCATCTTGCTACCGAATTAGAAAAAAAGCCGAAGCGAAATTTTATTGATAATAAAGTTTTGGCACTTTTAGCCAATAACTATGTTTTGAACAGTGCTCTGAAAAAGAAAAAACTCATCAACTGGGAAGCAGATAATGAATATCCCCAAATACTTTTTAAAGAAATAAGATCCAGCCAGCTATACAAAGACTATCAGGAAATTGAAAATCCGTCTTTTCAACAAGACAGGGCTTTTATAATAGCGCTTTACAGCGAAATTATAGCGCCAAATGAAAAACTCTACGATTACCTCGAGGACTATCGCCTTACTTGGATAGATGATTTTCCTATCGTAAATACCGCAATTGTCAAAATGCTTAACCAGCTAAAACCTACCACAAAAGAAGAAAAACTGGTACCTAACCTTTTCAAGAATTCAGATGATTTGGACTTTGCTGTCGCTTTATTCAACAAAACTGTCGCCCAAGATGACAATTTACTTGCAGAAATTGAAGGAAAAACCCCTAACTGGGACAAAGAACGCATCGCAGAACTGGATTTAATAATGATAAAAATGGGTATAGCTGAATTTTTACATTTCCAGTCTATTCCTGTGAAGGTCACTATTAATGAGTATCTTGAGATTGCCAAAGAATATTCCACACCAAAAAGTAGTTTATTTATCAATGGTATTTTGGATAAATTGGTAAAAGAATTTATGGAGAATAATAAACTTAATAAAATAGGGCGCGGACTGCAGTAAAACATTTTTTTTTATTAATTTAGTGCCCGTCTAAAAAAACTATTTAATTATTATGAAAAATTCAATTTTTATTGCAGCCCTTGCTGTTGTATTTACATTCACATCTTGCAAAGAAAATGCAGCAGATAAAGTAAATGAAGAAAACGCAGTTAATACAGAAAATGCAGCTAGCACTATGGATGCTAATGCACAGGCCGGTAAATACCCGGTAATGACTTTTGATAAAACAGAACACGACTTTGGTACACTTGAGCAGGGTACTAATGTAGAGCACTTATTTACATTTACCAATACTGGAGATGCACCTTTAGTAATTTCTGATGCAAAAGGAAGTTGTGGTTGTACAGTACCTAATTTCACAAAAGAGCCTATTGCTCCCGGAGCTAAAGGCGAAATGCTTGTAAAATTTAATGGTAGCGGTCAAAACCAAAGAACCATTAGTGTTACAGTTACTGCAAACACACAAAGCGGAACGGAAAGAGTTGCCATCAAAGCTTTCGTAAATCCTAAAGCAGGTGCAGGTGTTACAGCTACTAAATAATATACAACTAAAATAAATACATGGAATCTTTACAATCCTTTGCTCCTTTTTTATTAATGTTTGTAGTGGTATACTTCTTTATGATACGTCCGCAAATGCAACGTTCTAAAAAAGAAAAAGCTTTTGCATCTGCTCTTCAAAAAGGGGATAAGGTTATTACAAAAAGCGGTCTACATGCCAAAATTCTGGAACTCAATGAGGACGGAACGGTAATTTTAGAAACCCTCTCCGGAAAAATAAAGTATGAGAAATCAGCACTTTCTTTGGAGATGAGTTCTAAAGTAAATACAACCGCAGCAAAATAAGTATATTATTAATTAATTAAAAAAGCCTTCAGAAAATTTTCTGAAGGCTTTTTTTTATAGATAGGTATCACACAATTAAAATTTTGCTATTCCATACTAAAGAGTATTGAACTTCCCTGATTAGAGTTGACGGTTTTTAAATATTAATTTTTTAAAAAAAAAGGTTTGAACCACCAACCTCCGGCAGGCACGGCGCGCAATCTACATTCCCGTCATCGGTCAGTTAACCTATTTAAAGGATTTACAACATCCGTCTTATGTCTTAAGTCCTCTAGTTTTACGTCTTACATCTAAAATCTTACGTCTAAATTTTAGTCTCATCGCTTTGCAGTCAGTTGTGCTATATTCACAATAACCTCTATGGCTTTGAGCATGCTTTCTACAGGCACATATTCATAACGCCCGTGAAAATTGTGTCCGCCTGCAAAAATGTTTGGGCATGGCAGTCCCATAAAACTTAACTGGGAACCGTCTGTACCACCACGAATGGGTTTGATTATAGGCTCAATACCTGCCATTATTATAGCTTCTTCGGCAATTTTTACAATGTGCATGACGGGCTCAATTTTTTCGCGCATATTAAAGTATTGGTCTTTAATTTCAATCTTTAACAACTCTTTATCCAATTGGCCATTCAATTCTGCTACTAACTTTAGTAGCATATCCTTTCGTGCTTCAAAATGATCTTTGTTATGGTCGCGAATGATATATTCCAGAACTGTTTTGTCTACTTCGCCTGTTATAGCGGTTAAATGGAAAAACCCTTGTCTGTCTTCAGTGAGTTCCGGGGTTTCAAATCTGGGTAACGATTGCATAAAATCTGCAGCAATATACTGGCTGTTGATCATTTTTCCCTTGGCATAGCCTGGGTGTACTATCTTTCCTTGTATGGTAATCACAGCACTCGCAGCATTGAAATTTTCATATTCCAGTTCGCCTAACCTGCTTCCATCCATAGTATATGCCCAAGCAGCACCAAATTTTTCCACATCAAATTTATGAGCGCCACGGCCAATTTCTTCATCAGGAGTAAACCCTATACGTATTTTCCCATGAGGAATTTCAGGGTGTTGGATTAAATATTCCATTGCAGAAACTATTTCGGCAATACCCGCTTTGTCATCTGCGCCTAAAAGAGTGGTCCCATCTGTAGTTATAAGGGTCTGCCCTTTATAAAACAACAGGTCTTCAAAATAATCTGGGGAAAGAATTATGTTCTCTTCCGCATTTAAAATGATGTCTTTACCGTCATAATTTTCTATGATTTTTGGTTTTACATTGGCACCGGTAAAATCAGGGGTTGTGTCAAAATGGGAAATAAAGCCAATAACAGGAACCTCGTGGTCTACATTGCTCGGCAAAGTGGCCATAATGTAGGCATTGGTATCTATGGTGACGTCCTGCAAGCCCATTGCTTTTAATTCTTCTGCAAGTTTGTTTGCAAGGTTCCATTGTTTTTCTGTACTGGGTGTGGTAGTACTATCCGGATCGCTTTCTGTATCTATGGTTACATAACTGATAAACCGGTTTATAAGGTGTTGTTTGTCGATCATTTGGTATGGTTGTTTTAGCAAAAATAAGAAAAATGGCACAGAATATTTTGCATATTTCACACTGTTTGTAAAAAATACAAATCCTTTCCTTCTGTAAAATTTACTTTCCTGTTCGTGGTAATTACGCTATTTTTACACTTGAAAAAAAGCACTACCATGTATAAAGGCATAATTAGACCCCTTCTTTTTCTTTTTGATCCTGAAAAAGTACATCATTTTTCTTTTACGTCCATTCGGTTTTTAAATGCGATAGGGCTTGCCGGATTATTCCGCAATATATATATGGTTAATGATAAACGTTTGGAACGAAAAGTATTTGGACTCACCTTTAAAAACCCTGTTGGTCTTGCTGCTGGTTTTGATAAAGATGCCGGGCTGTATAAAGAGTTGTCCAACTTTGGGTTTGGTTTTATTGAAATAGGCACACTCACCCCAAAACCGCAGAAAGGAAACCCAAAAAAGCGTTTGTTCCGTTTAAAAGAAGATAAAGCAATTATCAACCGAATGGGTTTTAATAACAAAGGGGTAGATGCTGCCGTATTAAAGTTACAGCAAAATAAAGGAATTCTAATAGGAGGGAACATAGGCAAGAACAAGGCAACGCCTAATGAAAATGCCCAGGACGACTATATTTATTGTTTTGACGCTTTATTTGAGGTAGTGGATTATTTTGTTGTGAATGTTTCATCACCAAATACCCCAAATTTAAGGGCCTTACAAGACAAAGAACCCTTAACGGAATTATTACAGACCTTACAAACCCGAAATGCAAATAAACCCAAACCCAAACCCATACTTTTAAAAATAGCTCCTGATTTGACCAGCGAGCAGTTATTGGATATCATTGACATTATCGCTATTACACAAATTGCCGGGGTCATTGCAACCAATACCACGATTTCCAGAGAAGGATTAACTTCTACGGCTAAAACAGAAATGGGTGGCTTAAGCGGAAAACCATTGACAAATCGTGCCACGGAGGTGATTCGGTTTCTTTCGGAGAAAAGTAACAAGGCATTTCCGATAATAGGTGTGGGGGGTATTCATACCGCAAAAGATGCTTTGGAAAAATTAGACGCTGGCGCCAGTTTGGTACAGTTGTACACCGGTTTTATTTATGAAGGACCTGGACTGGTTAAGGAAATTAATAAAAAATTATTGGAGAGGGAGGACGGGTAGGCATTAGGATATAGGTGATAGGTGGGCGGCATTTGGGGTTCGAGAATCGAAATATTAATAAAAAACGAAGCAACGAGTCAATGAATCACGATTCCCAACCCGCTAAAGTTTTGAGACTTCGAAAAGCTCAGTGCATCGCTCCCAGCATTCGGCGGGCCATCCCTCCGGGAGGAAGGCACGGCGCTCAGCCAACCTCGGCTTAGTAACTCAATTTCTCAATCCTCGAACCCCTAAAACGAACGAATGTGAAGTGAAACCAGTACACGAATCCACAAATCACAAAGTAACAAAATATGATAGAAATCCTGATTTCTTTTTGTTTAGCCAGTATGGCTCTGGCGATAACGCCCGGCCCGGATAATATCTATGTATTAACCCAAAGCATTAGCAATGGAAGTTCCTACGGAATTGCCACAACAGGGGGCTTAATTACAGGATGTATTTTACACACCACCTTGGTTGCTTTTGGGATTTCAGCAATTATTATGACTTCAGAAGTGCTGTTTCTTGTATTGAAGATTATTGGCGCGGTCTATTTGCTTTATTTGACGCATCAGGTATGGAAAGCTGGGAATACCTTAATGCTATCTGCAAATACATCCGTTAAAAGAACCCATTTTCAATTGTTTAAGCAAGGAGTGCTGATGAATATTCTCAACCCGAAGGTGAGTTTGTTTTTTCTGGTGTTTTTTCCGGCTTTTTTATGGGATACCGAGGGCAATACAGTGCTACAGTTCTATGTACTTGGGTTGTTATTTATGGTGGTTTCTTTTCTTATCTTCTCGGCAATTGCTTTACTTTCCGGCAGGGTTTCTTCCTTTTTGAGGAAACAAAAAAACGCCGGTGTATTCTTTAAATGGATGCAAATTATCGTTTTTATGGCGATTGCAATTTTCCTGCTACTTCCATAAAGAAATTGTATTTTTACACACTTAGAAGACTTAGGAACTGCTTAGGGTATGATTGAAAAAGTAAAAATAATTGAATGTCCCAGAGATGCCATGCAAGGTATCCGGGCTTTTATACCTACTAACCGAAAGGTGCAATACATTCAATCGCTTTTGCGCTGTGGTTTTGATACTATAGATTTTGGCAGTTTTGTTTCCGCCAAGGCAATACCGCAAATGGTGGATACTGCTGAAGTACTCTCCAGATTGGACCTTTCTAAAACCGAAAGTAAGTTACTGGCCATTGTAGCAAACACAAGGGGAGCCCAAGAAGCAGTTGTACATGCGCCTATTAAGTATCTGGGATATCCGTTTTCGATTTCTGAGAATTTCCAGATGCGCAATACCCATAAAACCATTGCAGAGTCTATGGTTATTTTGAAGGAAATATTAGAACTTGCAGCTGCAAATGATAAGGAAGTGGTTGCTTACTTGTCCATGGGTTTTGGGAATCCCTATGGGGACCCGTGGAATGTGGAGATTGTTGGGGAGTGGACAGAAAAATTGGCAGCTATGGGGGTAAAAATTCTTTCTCTTTCCGATACGGTGGGTTCTTCAACACCCGATATAATCTCTTATTTATTTCAAAATTTGATTCCTACATTTCCGAAGGTTGAATTTGGAGCTCACTTGCATACCACACCCACTAAATGGCATGAAAAAATAGACGCGGCATATAAAGCCGGTTGCAGGCGTTTTGATGGAGCAATTCAGGGTTTTGGGGGATGCCCAATGGCAAAAGACGAACTTACGGGCAATATGCCTACAGAGAAAATGCTATCTTATTTTACCGCGGCAAAAGTAGATGCCAATGTGTCATGGCTTTCGTTTGAGTCATCCCATAACGAGGCAACAAAAATATTTTCGGTTTACCACTAAAACTCCATATCTGTTTATAAATATATTTAATAGATGCCCCGAATTGAACTACAGACAGAAATTAAAGCATGTAAAGAAGTGGTATTCGACCTTTCCAGGAGCATAGACTTTCATAAATTATCCACACGGCAAACTAAGGAAACCGTTATAGCTGGAAAAACTTCCGGACTTATGGAATTAAACGAAACGGTTACTTGGCGGGCTAAGCATTTCGGATTATATCAAAAGCTGACCTCTAAGATTACAGAGTTTGACCGTCCTCATTATTTTGCCGATGAAATGGTATCCGGGGCATTCCGAAGTTTTAAACATGAACATTATTTTAATGAAGTCGATTGTGGTACCCTGATGACAGATATTTTTGATTACACATCCCCTTTCGGAATTTTAGGCAAACTGGCAGATATAGTATTCTTAAAGAAGTATATGATGCGATTTTTAGTGAAACGCAATGAAATAATCAAGGAGTTTGCAGAATCCGGGAAAATGGAGAATTTTTATAAATGAAGTGATTTAAACTTTTTTCAATTGGCTAAAAAAATGCTCTTTTTGCCCCATATTCGTCTTTTTTTCGTTCCATCCGCCTCAGGCGGATGCAACTCAAAAAAGTCTTCATAGGTAACAAAAATCATCATTTTTCGCATCAATTAAAAAATTTTAAACCACTTCATAAAAAAACTGTGTAAAATGAACTCATATTACACAGTTTTGCAACAGACAAATTAACAAAAAACACTCAAATTTAAAAAGAATACCCTATACCGGCATTGATCATAAAAGGGGCTCCGGGACGAAGTCCTGCAGGTAATCTAGCTACCTCATATTGGGAATCCAATACATTCAAAACATTGGTGAATACCGTTACCCTGGGCGAGTAAAAATATCTGGCCGCAAAATCAACTATAAAATTACTACCTATTTCAAATTCACTCGGAATGGCGCCTGTACCAGATTGGGTGCGGAGAGCATCTGTATATCTACCACTTAGGCTTATATTGAATATCTTATTTTCTAAAGCTGCCGTAACATTAAATTGATTTTTTGCGATATAAGGAATCTGGTCGCCATCGCTTACTTCCCCAAAAATACCTACTTCACTTTCAAAACTCGATTGGAATGTAGCATCTGTTAAGGTGTAAGATAATGTTATAGGGAATTTCAATGTACTGTTACTTTTATCCAATACATCATAATTTAAAAGGACTTCGATTCCTTTTACCAATGCTTTTCCGGCATTGAACTGATCTAAACTTCCTGTTCCTCCTGACGCTGCAAGATCGCTTCCTAGAAGATTGTCATAATCATTGTAAAACCCTACGATTTCACCAATGAGTCCGCTAAAGCTAAAACGACCCCCAAGTTCCATATTGATACTTTCTTCCGGATTTGTACCTTCGGTATTTCCGGGAGGGGCAAAGCCTCTGTGCACACCCCCAAAAAGGGATAATGCATTAGACACTTTATAGTTTGCACCAATTCCGGGAATAAAAACATCTACCTGATTTTCACTTGTAGTTAATTCAACTCCTGTTCTGAAAGAGTCATTTTTTCCAAAGTCTTCCTTGGTTAAGGTGATATTTTCATAACGAACCCCGGGAGTAAGGGTGAGGTTGTTAAAAGTAACTTTATAAAGCAGGTGTGCTGCCAATGCTTCGGCACTGCTTATGCGGTTTGCATCGCTTCCTTTTCTGGCAACCGTGGTGCGAATTAATTCCCTGTTTTGTATGGCATATTTATCCTTCCATTGAAAACGATCTTCAAAATCCTCATGGTAACGCACACCTATTTCTAAATCCTGATAGAAGGTGCTTCCAAAACTAAAATTAGCAACCGATTGTATTCCCTTTGCTTCATACCCGCGATTGTTTGCTTTTATGCCAAATACATCTTCCGCAGTATTTACAGCGCCGCTTACAGCAAGAAATTCCGCTGGAAATTGTGCCGGATTTGCAAGTATATTAGATATTTTCACACCGCCGTCAATATTTACATCGTCCAGTTTGTACCAGTTGCGCGAAAACTTGTTCCAATAAGCAGTGGTGTTTATTTTTATATTTTGGGTGGGCTTTATAAGATGGTTTAATTGAAATTGACGAAATTCAGTATCCATCCTGTCGGCTGCAGAAGCGATATATCTGCGGTAAGGATTGATTTCAAAATCTTCTTGTGTAAGTCCCAGATAGGTTTCGTTGGATGTTTCTTCGGCATATTGAACCTTCACAGTAAGTGCCTGAAAAACTTTAGCGTCCAAATTTGTATTGATGCGGAATTTACCCATGTAATCGCTCTTGTCAAAACCGGTATTTCCGCCACCGTCCAGACTTTTAAATCCGTTAGAATTGTAGTTAAAATACTGGGTGACAAACCCAAAATTTTCACGGGAATCCCCGATTGTGGCTTCTGTACTTCTGGAGTTGTAGTTTCCGTAAGTAAAACGCACATCCCCTGAAAAATCATTAGGGATTCGCTTAGAAACTAAATTTATCGCGCCACCTGTGGTGTAAGGTCCATATTGAATCTGACTGCTTCCTTTTAAAACTTCAATAGCTTCTATGCGACCAACAGTAGGGAAGTAGTATGCCGCTGGAGCGCTATATGGTGCGGGGGCAATTAAAACGCCGTCTTCCATAATGGTAATTTTAGAACTCCTCTCTGGTGAGGTGCCTCTTAAACTTATGTTCGGACGCAAACCAAAACCATCTTCCTCAAAAACATTTACACCTGGCACGGCACGTAGGATTTTATTGATGTCTGTATAACCAAATTGTTGCAAATCCTGTGGGGATAAATAATAAGCAGAACCGGTCCTGTTTTTAACTTCAAACTTACTCCCTAAAATGTTGCTAGATAAAATAATTTCATCCAGAACTTCGGTTTTGGGATCTTCTTTAATTGAATCATTTTTAATTTCAACTTGGGAATAGGTGGAGGCAGAAATCAATGCCAGTACTGAGAGAGTGAGTATTTTTCTCATAATGCTAATTAAGACTAATTATAAATAGTGTTTGGATTTGGACGCAAAAGTAAAACTCTAAAAGTAATACAACAAGTTTATTTAGATTAATTTTAAATAAGAAAGGTGTTAAAATTTGCAACTATTTAGTACTGAATTACTTTTAATAAAAATTATTATTAATCTTTTACAGTTAAACAAATAAATCTATCTTGGTTACCCTAAATAAGAACTTATGAATTCAAAATTTTCACTTTTTTTAATGCTTTTCGTACTCTTTTCCTGTGGAAGTAAACAACCCACGATTTTAAGCACTACAACAAATCCGGTAGGTAATTCCACTGACTATGAACCTTTTTTTGATATTTTGGAATATGCCCCAGATAGTGGCTATGGTCTGTCTGAAAACAATCCGGCAAAGGTGGGTGGTATAAAAGATAGGGAAGGTGCATCGAACCAACGACGCTATTTGGCTACTCTTGCAGGACCCAATGGGGAAATATTGTCTTTTCACCGAAGGGGAAGCTGCTGTCCATATCCTTCTGTAAACGGATTTGATGGACAGTCTGCTTTGCTGGATGTTTATGAAGTGACGTACCCCGGACTCAAAAATCCCGTCCTGATTTATATTACATTATATGATTTAGAGAAATTGTATATTCCAAAAGGTTTCACTAAAAGGAAATAAATCGCCATAATTAATAAAAAAACGCTGCGAAAGTAATGTACTCTTGCAGCGTTTTTTTATGTAAATGTATTTAAAGATTTAGTTAGTCCACGCATTATTGGCAGCATCTACATCTGCTAATATGCCGTCAGGATCGATTTCTACCTTTGTAACTTTTTTACCAGTTTCCAGTAGACTGATCCACCTATTGCCTCGTTGCCACACTTCTACCGGTAGATGTTTTCTTTCAGTACTCCCGTCATCATAAGTTACTTCATAATGAATAGGCATTGGCATACCTTTATTTATAAAAGTAAAGAGATAATCATTTCCCACAGTAGTTACATCTTCTATGGCAAGATCGATGTTCTCATTACCATAGAACCAGTGTTTCCAGAACCAGTTTAAGTTTTCCCCGGCTACATTTTCCATAATACTAAAGAAATCATTGGGAGTAGGGTGTTTATATGCCCAAGCTTCAATGTATGCTTTAAAAGCATTATCAAAACGTTCAGCGCCTAATACATATTCCCGTAACATAAAGAGACCATATGCCGGTTTGAAATAAGCAACCATACCTAAGTTATTGCTTTGCACCACGTCTGGATGTGTAGCGATGGCTTCCCGGTTTGGATTTTTTAACCAGTTGATTATAAATTCCCTAGAGGTGTTTAATCGTGCAGGATATTCCCCATTGTTAAATTCTAACGTACTGTAATAGTTGATAAAACTGTCAAATCCTTCATCCATCCAGGCATATTTTCTTTCATTAGTACCCACAATCATAGGGAACCAGATATGGCCAAACTCGTGATCAGTAACACCCCATAATGCTGCACCTTTAGATGTATATCTGCAAAAAGCGAGACCCGGATATTCCATACCTCCCACATCGGCTGCCACATTTACGGCTACAGGGTAGGGGTAATTAAACCATTTTTTGGAATAGTGTTCAATAGATGCCTTGGTATATTCCGTAGAGCGTTCCCAAGCATTTCCACCATGACTTTCAACTGGGTAAGCAGATTGTGCCATTCCTTTTTTGCCGTCGGCTAAATTCATTCTGGCGGCATCCCATATAAATGCTTTGGAAGACCCAAAAGCAATATCCCTGGTGTTTTCCATTTTAAAATGCCAAGTGATTTTCCCGTTTTGTTTTGGTCTTGTAATAGTTGTATTGCCTACTTCTTCAGGGGTAATGATCATTACAGTAGCATCGCTGTTTGCAGCACGTTGCATGCGGCTTTGTTGTTCTTTGGTCAATACCTCTTTCTCATTTTGCAGTTTTCCAGAAGCTACCACAATGTGGTCATAAGGTACAGTAATTTTATAATCAAAATCACCGTAACCCAAATAAAACTCGCCGGCTCCTAAATAAGGTTCTGTATCCCATCCCACTACGTCATCAAAAACAGCTACTTTAGGATACCATTGTGCCAGCGCATAAATAGTTCCGTTTTTTGTGCTTAAACGACCCATCCTGTCCATACCTTTCTGCGGAATTTTAAAAGAAAAGTCCATACTTATAGTTGCACTTCCACCCTTTGCTGCAATGGGTTCATTAAAGAACACCTGCATACGGGTATCGTTGATGATATGTTTGTTGGAAGTAGCCGCTTTTCCTGTTTTTGCAATTACATTTGTAATGGTGTAACCGCCATCGACATCCCCTGAATATCTGTTTCCTTGGATAGGAGTGGTTAACGTTCCTCGGGAATCTTCTGTAAACCTATTTTGTTCCAAATGTAACCAGACAAAGGATAATGCCTCCGGACTATTGTTATGATAAGTTATTTGAACTTTACCGCTAATCATGTCCTTTTGATCATCCAGTTCCACTTCCATCACATAGTCTGCACCATTCTGCCAGTATGCCGGTCCTGGAATCCCGGAAGCAGACCGAAAGCTGTTTCCCTGTCGGTAGGTGAATTCGTCAAACTTTTCTTGGTTGTTGTCAAATTGTGCGTAGCCGGGCAAGGCTATCAGAATGCAGAAAAATAGAGTAAAAGCATTACCAAATCGGTTTTTCATAAAATTTAAGGTATTTGAAAATTAATGGATTGCTAAAATAGGCAAAGGATTAAAATTCCAAAACTTAAGTGACAGTATTAACATAATATTTGGAAAATTAAATGGGATAATTCTGGTCAAATACCCCGTTAAGGAAGATATATTGGTAGAATCCATAATGTGGTTAATAAACAAAACCCCCAATAAGTGACATATCAGTAAAACCAATATTCCGTTAAGTAAAAAAACACTTTACGGATGGCATATCGGTAAAAGAAACACTAAAAAAGTTTTAAACTAGATATCCACATTTAATCTCATAAAAATGCTATATTTGCACGCAATTAAACCTTAATTGCAATGACTGCTCACAACGACAAAATTTTAGGGGAAGGGCTTACTTACGACGACGTATTATTAGTTCCTGCCTATTCAGAAGTGCTCCCTAGGGAAGTTTCCATTTCCACAAAATTCACTAAAAACATTACAATCAATGTGCCCATTATTTCCGCGGCGATGGATACCGTAACGGAAAGTGCCATGGCAATTGCCATAGCACGCGAAGGTGGGATAGGTGTTTTGCATAAAAATATGAGCATCGAGCAGCAGGCCGCAGAAGTGCGTAAAGTAAAACGTGCTGAAAGCGGGATGATTTTAGACCCAATTACACTACCCATAACGGCTACCGTAGGTGATGCACAAAAAAGCATGCGGGAATTCAGCATAGGGGGAATACCCATTACCGATGCCAAGAATAAACTAATTGGGATTGTTACTAACAGGGACCTGCGTTTTGAAAAGAATAACAAGCGTTCCATCAGTGAAGTAATGACTTCGGAAAAATTAATTACAGTTAGTGAAGGCACCTCTTTAGAGCAGGCGGAAATCATATTGCAAAAGCATAAAATCGAAAAACTACCGGTCGTTAAAAAAGACGGCACTTTGGTGGGTTTAATTACTTTCAGGGATATCACCAAACTTTCCCAGAAACCCATTGCCAACAAAGATGCTTTTGGAAGGCTTCGTGTAGCGGCTGCACTGGGTGTTACTCCAGATGTTATGGAACGCGCCACAGCTCTAGTGAATGCGGGTGTGGATGCTGTGGTAATTGATACAGCGCATGGCCATACTAAAGGAGTGGTAGAAGTATTAAAAAATGTAAAGAAAAAATATCCGGAATTGGACGTGGTAGTGGGTAATATTGCCACGGCAGAAGCGGCAAAATATTTAGTGGAAGCAGGCGCAGATGCGGTTAAAGTAGGTATTGGACCAGGATCTATTTGTACTACACGTGTTATTGCCGGTGTTGGTTTCCCGCAATTTTCTGCGGTACTCGAAGTTGCAGCTGCAATCAAAGGCAGCGGAGTCCCTGTAATTGCAGATGGCGGGATACGATATACGGGAGACATTCCAAAAGCATTGGCAGCCGGAGCAGATAGTGTGATGTTAGGCTCCTTGCTAGCAGGTACTAAAGAAAGCCCGGGGGAAACTATTATCTACGAATCCAGAAAATACAAATCCTATCGAGGTATGGGTTCTGTAGAAGCGATGAAAGAAGGATCAAAAGACCGTTATTTTCAAGATGTGGAAGACGATATCAAAAAACTGGTTCCTGAGGGTATAGTAGGTCAGGTGCCATTTAAAGGCGATCTTTCAGAGAGCATGACCCAATTTATTGGAGGCTTACGTGCCGGTATGGGGTATTGTGGTGCAAAAGATATTGAAACCTTAAAAAAGTCCGGTAAATTCATTCGCATTACTGCCTCGGGAATCAATGAAAGCCATCCCCATGATGTTTTTATAACCAAAGAAGCACCTAATTATTCCAGATAGGAGAGGTTGTTTTTGGATGAAATTCGAAATCAGATACCCGGAAAAATTTGGTATGGAAAATAGTCTCTTGAACATTTTTATTATCTCCTATTTCAAGCCTAACTTCTCTATATTAAATAAAAGTAAAGTTGGTAAATAAATACAACAAACCTAATTTCTACTCGTTATATTTGCCACCCATAAAACAAACATCTAATTATGAAAAACTACTTTTTAATTTTGCTGTTATTTTCTGCAATAATTTCTTTTGCTCAGGATGATAAATTTAATGCCTTCTCTTTGGAAATAGGTTATGGTATACATGCACCTTTGACCCCGGGCGATTTAACGGATAGATCTAATTATTTGGGTTTCTCACACTTTGAAATCGGTGGTAGGTATCAATTTACACAAAAGATAGGTGTGAAACTCTCCTATGCAAACGATAGTTTTACTGATAAAGAAAATGATAAATCAGGCATTACTTACAATCGTGTGGTTTTGGAAGGGGTATATAATATTGGTAGACATATTTTACCGTATTATATTTATGAAAACGTAGGCCTTCTAGCTCATGCCGGTGTTGGGTATTCCAGAGCAAAACCGTTTGATAAAAGATCTAGTGAACAAACTGGTAATTTTACAATCGGGCTTCGTCCACAAGTAAAAATTACAGAACGAATAGCATTGTATGGGGATGGAACCTACATTATGAATTTTAAACAACATTATTCTTATTCCGGGATACTCCTGACGCCCGATTATCAGGATAAAACAGGTTCCTTTGCCACGTTTAGTATAGGTGTTATGGTGTATTTAGGTGACATGAGAAGGCATGCAGACTGGTTTTAATACCTTCTGTTTATAGAATTTATGTAGTTTTTCCTGAATTATTTACCGTTTAACGTTTTTATTAAAGCAGCAACACTATCAAAGTCAAGCTCGTCATCTTCCCTGCCGGGATAATGTTCCTTCAGAAAATCCCTGACTTTTTTTCTTGACAGAAAATTACCTGGAGTAGCTGCTACCTCTCCTTGGGAAGTTTTTTTGGTAGTGTCCATAAATAAAATTTTTCTTTTAAAACCATAACGGGTTTCCCAGTTTTTATTCCATTTTACAGATTCTGTAATTACAACCCCCACAAGGCCGAAGGCATAATTGGTGCCAGCGTTTCTGACAATTTCCGGTGATCCATCATCGACAAAAGCAGCGCAATACTTGCCCACTATTTCCAGTTTTATAAATACATTGGGTTGGTGCAGATCATTGGAATATTCCAAGTTAAAATAATTTTCACCATTGTAAGCAATTGCCCAAGGAACAATGCCCCTAATTCTTTTTCCTGTGGTAGGGTCTACGATTTTCTTGACATGGATATGCGTAGTGCTTTGCTGTTTCACAAAAGCTATGGCTTGCACATCTATCGCATTTTCAAGCAAAATATCTTGACTGGTTGCATAAAGACGTACCGGTATTTCGGTGTTTTGAGCAAGTAAGATATGCACAAAAAAACACGTAATAAGTACAATTTTATTCATAATAGAAATACAAATTATAAAAGGGGATTATTTAACTTAAGCGAGCAATATAGCAAAAAGATGGGATATCCACTTGCTTATTAAATTGCTTTAGAAAGAAAAAAAGCTCAAAGGATTGTTGTGCATTCTTATAAAAAATAAATTATATTTGACCAAATCGTCAAAACCTTGAACCCTCTCCAAAAAAACAGATTAACTTTTCTAGTTGCACTTCTATTTTTTTCATTTATATATGGGCAAAAAATAGATAATGAGGTATATAAAGAAAAACAGCGACAAGCCTTTGAGCTTATTTTTTCAAATCCCGTTCAAGCCAAAAAAGATATTGATGCCATGTTTTTTGACGCCGGTAAAGTGCCGGATAGTTTATTAGGCATTTCTTATAATAATTTGGGAGTTTTTTTTGGGGTCACTAATCAAATAGATTCCTCTTTGTTTGCTTTTAAAAAAGCAATAGAATTCCTTCCAGAAAACCATCCCAAAGTTCCCGGTATTTATAACAATCAAGCCATTGTTTATAAAAAGAAAGGGGACTATGAAGCAGCTTTCGGCATGCTGGAACAAGCCTTACAAAAAGCAAAAGATCATAATAATAGGATTACGGAAGCGGCTATTTATGGAGAACTCGCATCTTTATATTCTGAAGTGGAACAATTCAATAATGCGTTAGAAAACTTATTGAAAAGCTTAAAGATTTATGATAGTGAGCCCACATCTCCTCTTAGGAACAAGATGGTGGAGAAGCAAAAACTTGCAAATCTGTATATAAAACTTGGGGAACCTAAACTTGCTGTAGTTCTATATGAAGAAGTGATTCCGTTTTTTAAGGAGAATAACATACTAGACACCTATTATTTTACCTTAATCAATTATGGGAATAGCCTTTTACAACTCGACAAAGTAGAGGAAGCAGAGGCGGCATACAAAGAAGGTTTAGAAGGACTGGCCATTTTTCAAAATACTGACTTTACCATTTACGCTATGGAACGCATGGCAAAACTGCAGGCGATAAAAGGAAATCTTGCAGAAGCAAAAATATTGTATAAAAAGGTATTGGAAAAAGCTATTGCAAATAACTCGAAACGAACCTTATATATTACCACCGATTTCGGAAACTTATATCTTAAAGAAAATAATCCTCAAGCTGCCATAGAATTGCAGGAACGACTTGGTAATTTAGAAAAGCAAATTTTTTTTGCAACTATTACAGGTTTAGAGGAACAATTAAACCATGCAATATTTTTGGCGGAAGTTTATAAGGCAACCGGTATGCCCGCAAAAGGGATGGAAGCATTGGAACAGGCAATGCAGCTAAAAGACAGTTTGCAAAAACGCACCGATATTGCAGCAGCACGCGAACTCCAATCCAAATACCAGAGTGAATTGCAGCAACAGGAAAACCTTATTTTAAAGCAAGACCTGCAACTGCAGAACAGGAATTATATTCTTATTGGTTCGGTATTACTGCTCTTGGTTCTCTTGTTTGGTTATTTTGCAATGCGTTTTCATCTAAAAAGCAAATTACATACACTTGCCCTGGAAAAAGAGGCCAAAGAAAGAGAACGCCTTGCTATGCAAATAAAAATGGAGCAGACTGCCGGTGTACTGAAGGAAAAAACTATTGAAAAACACAAAAGCGAATTGATTGCTTCTACTTTCGCAAAAGTAAAGTTGGACAAACAATTGCAAGATATACTAGAAGAAATAAAAAGTAGTGAAACACACGGGGTAGAACGAAAACTAAAATCCTTAAGGGCAGAAGACAAGTACTGGGACCACATTATTGAGAAGTTCAACCAGTTAAACCCCAATTTCTATAAAGACTTAAAAACTACCTATCCTAGCCTAACAAAAAATGATATTTCTTTTTGCTCCTTGGTTAAACTAAACCTTTCCAATAAAGAGATAGCGCGACTTCTTGCAATATCCCACGAAAGCGTTATCACTAAAAAATACCGTATTACCAAAAAATTAAACCTCCCGGCAGATACAGATTTTTATCTCTGGATTCAGGAAATTGAGTAAGTTTTTCCTGGTCTACAGCATGCTTTCGATATATGGTTTTTCACTTATAGGGGGTCTAATCATCCGGTCTTTAATAAAAATAAAATCAGAAGAGATTGCTGATTTTGCAATAACTAAAATTTGGTTTCTGAAAAAACATTTCACACCTTAAGGCAGAGCAATCTATTTGTTTTACGTTTGTATCTGCACTATGTAATCGTAAATAGTATTTTGTAATTCCTTATCTTTCTATGCATCACCTGTTACCTATAGCTATACAAGCTTCTCTCGCTGCATCTCGTGTAATAATGGATATCTACAAGCGTGATTATGAAATGGCATATAAATCAGATCAATCACCGCTTACAGAAGCAGATAGGGCAGCAAATTCGGTGATCATGTAATTTTTGCAACCCACGAATATCCCTATTATCAGCGAAGAAAACAAACAGCAATCTTATGACGAACGTTGCCGGTGGACACGGTACTGGATAGTGGATCCACTAGACGGGACCAAGGAATTTATTAAAAAAAACGGTGAATTCACAGTAAATATTGCACTGATCGAGAACGGAAAACCCACGCTGGGGGTAATAATGGTTCCCGCTGCAGGAAACATTACAGTCTCTGCACCTGCGAACTTTGAAGTATCCTTAGGGACAACTTTTAGTACCTCTATTCTAATACCCTATACGGGAGGGGAATTAAGTGCAACACCTGTTAATGTCAGATTGATTGAAGGATTAAGTGGTAATACCTATAGTGGAGATATTACCATAAGTGGTGGTGGAGTAGACCCATCGATAACAGTAGCACTTAGTGGTGAAGTCACTCCACCACCAGCACCAACACTCATAACAGTCATAATTGAAATAACAAACCTTAATTATATTGAAACCAGCGGTCCTTCAGATTCACAATCTTTTGAGCTTTCAGGAACCGACTTAAATGGTACCGAAGTGACAGTTGCATTACCATCTGTATCCGATTTTGAGATTTCGGCTGATAATACAACATTTTTTGATGATCTTAACTTTCCCGGCTATGACGGGACTCAAACCACCATTTTTGTACGTTTAAAAGAAGGCCTTGCAATCAATACCTATGCAGATGTCATAACCATTGATGGCGGTGGGGCAGACTTAATTACGGTAGATGTAAGTGGCGCGGTACAAACTGAACCCATCTTAGGATGGCAACTTGATGCAGAAAACACCCTTTATTTAATCAATTTTGATACTACGGTGAATGGGGTTAATGAGGGTCAATATGCAGGAACAGGATTAGATCCTTTTCCGGTTACCGGTCAGCTTAACAGCAATGCTTTTGCTACAACAGGGTTAAGTGATGGCAATTCCGGTTTTGGGGATACAAGCACAACAGGAGATTTCACAGGTGGTGTAAGTGCCGGAGGAGTTACTTCCGGAGGATTTTATGCATTTGGAGTCGCACCGAACAACCACGCATTTGGATTTCAATCTACTGGAGCTGATTTTTCTCCGGGAAGTATAACTCTTCGTTTACAAAACCAAACAGGTGATGCGGTAACAGCAGTAGATTTAGCTTATTTAATCTATCAGTTTAACGATCAGGACAGAGCAAGCTCGTTTAATTTCAGCTATTCAGAAGATGATATAAATTATATCGACATTGCTGTTTTGGATTTTACTTCTACTGAAGTTGCATCCACATCACCAATCTGGGAAGTGTTTCCAAGAAACACCTTGATTTCAGGACTGAATATCGCTGACGGAGCATTCTTTTATATGCGTTGGGATAGTGATGATATTAGCGGTAGTGGTTCTCGTGACGAATTAGCTTTAGATAATATTCGTGTAATTTTAAACCCGGTTTCTGAAAACTATGTATATCAAGCAGGGATCTGGACTCCCACAGATCCTAATGCTGTGATTACAGCAAATGATAATATTGTCGTTGTAGACGCAACTGGAACACTTACTGCCGATATGGAACTTTTAGACATTACTTTAGAAGCAGGAGCTGAACTTAATGTTGAAGGATCCTTAAAAGTTAACGGAAACATCATTAACGATGGTACCCTTGTATTCATAAGCAATGCTACTACAACAGGCCAACTAGACACTTTTACAGGAGCAATAACCGGCGTAGTAGAAATACAACGCTATATCCCTGCACGTCGTGCCTTTAGATTTTTATCTTCTGCAGTGACTACTACATCTAGTATCAATGCTAATTGGCAAGAAGGAGTGAACAACCCTGATATTGTTACAAACCTAAATCCAAACCCAGGTTTTGGTGCACACATTACCGGTTCCACCACAGGAACAAACGGTTTTGACGTTACAGCCTCAGGCAATCCGTCTTTGTTTACTTTGAACAATACAGCACAAGCTTGGGAAGCAGTTAGTAATACAGATGTGAACACTATTAATACAGGAAAACCCTACCGTTTGTTAGTGCGTGGCGATCGTAGTATAGATGTGACTGACAATGCTGCCATACCAACAAACACCACATTACGCGCCACAGGAACCCTACATACAGGAACCTTTACTGCAACAGATTTTAGCGAAGTCGAAAATGAATTCAATTTCTTCGGAAATCCGTATCCTGCTTCTGTAGATATGAACGATGTGTTGGCAGCTTCTACCAATGTGAATGCTAATTTCTATTACATTTGGGATCCTAATTTAGGAACACGTGGTGCTTATGTAACTGTTGATTTACCTGCAGGCACCAATGGGAGTGGTTCTGCTGCCAACCAATACTTACAACCCGGTCAGGCTGCATTTGTAACCACCCTTGCAAATGGTTCTGCAAGCCTTCAGTTTCAGGAAACCCACAAAAATGTGGCCGCACCTCTTACAGGAGTTTTTAATATAGAAAGCAATATAGATCTTCGTTTGTTCACTGCTGATGCATTTACCGAAGGTGGTACACCTTCAGACGGTTTGCGATTTAAGTTTGACGAAGATAATACAAACGCCATAACGCCACTGGACGCACCTAAGTTTTTCAATCAGGATGAAAACTTAGCCAGCTCTAATAACGACCGTTTATGGAGCATCGAAAGCAGACTGTTACCACAGGTAGGGGAAATACTTCCTTTATTTACAAACCAGTACCGTCATACAGACTATGTGTTTGAAGCAGCACTTAGCAATATCGAAGGCGTGACCGCTTACTTAAGGGATACCTTTATCGGTGAGGATATGGTTTTAACCAACGACGATAGCACCATCTATGCATTTAACATTGATGCAGGTAACCCAAACAGCAGTGCCAACGATCGTTTTGAAATTGTTTTTGGCGAAGAAGTTTTAGGTACAAATAATACTATGTTTGGCAACGCCTTTGTGTTGTATCCCAACCCGGTACAAAATGATAACTTCTTTATTGCCACCCGTGACCTAGCAGGCGAAAGCGTTACTATAGAAATCTATTCTATGCTAGGGCAACTTCTCCTTACCGAAACATTAGAAGTAGCGCCAAACGGAAGGGTAGCAGTAGCAGTACCACAATTACCATCAGGTGTATTTACCGTAACCCTTACCGCTAAAGACGGAAGCCGTTTTACAACCAAATTGATAAACCAGTAAAAAATTAGATAATTCATGAAAAAATTAAATATATACCCAATTCAAAAAGTACTAATTGTTTTTACGCTTTGTTTTATGGCGCTAAGCCTACAAACCGCTCAGGCTCAGATTACTTTTGACGACGACGCGGACGATGAAGTTCCCGCCGCACCCATCGATGGATTTATAGGTCTTGGCATTGCCGCAGGGGCGTATTATGGGATTAAGAAAATAAGAAGTACTAAAACTTAGAAGTACGAAACTTGCCTGCCGTAGCTTGAGCATAGGTAGGTTAGAAGTACGAAGTGAAATTATTACACCATTAACCGTTGCACGTCATCACGAACAAAAGTGAAGTGAAACTATTACACCATCACCCGTCATCACGAACGAAAGTGAAGTGAAACTATTACACCATTAACCGTTGCACGTCATCACGAACGAAAGTGGAGTGAAACTATTACACCATTAACCGTTACATGTCATCACGAACGAAAGTGAAGTGAAACTATTACACCATAAACCGTTGCATGTCATTACGAACGAATGTGAAGTGAAACCGTCATCACGAACGAATGTGAAGTGAATAAACAATCTCTTAAATATTAAATAATTGCCAAATACTTTAACACATTTACTAATAAAAAAATTTATTTTTGTAATTTCGTTCCCTTAAAAACTATATTATATAGATTTTTTATAGACAAAATGAACCAACCTAAGATATATTTGTCTTCACCGCATATGGGCGGAACAGAGCAGGATTTTGTAAACGAAGCGTTTTCTACCAATTGGATTGCTCCTCTAGGCCCTAATGTAACTGGCTTTGAAGAAGATTTAAAAAGCTATCTCCAAAAGGACTCTTATACCCAAAAACCCTCCTCGGGAGTGGAAGTAGCAGCTTTGAGTTCGGGTACGGCGGCACTGCATCTGGGGTTAATTCTATTAGGAGTTAAATCTGGTGATGAAGTTATCTGTCAGAGTATGACTTTTTCTGCATCTGCAAATCCTATAGTCTATCTGGGAGCCACACCGGTTTTTGTAGACAGCGAAACGGAAACCTGGAATATGTGTCCACATTTTTTAGAGGAAGCAATAACAGACCGTATTGCCAAAGGAAAAAAGCCAAAGGCAATTATAGGAGTGCATTTGTATGGTATGCCATTTCAGGTAGATAAAATACTTGCAGTTGCTGAAAAATATGGAATCCCGATATTAGAAGACAGTGCAGAAGCATTGGGAAGTACCTATAAAGGAAGAAAATGTGGAACTTTCGGGGAACTGAGTGTGCTTTCCTTTAATGGAAATAAAATTATCACGACCTCCGGTGGTGGTGCTTTGGTTACCAAAAACCGGGAGATGAAAGATCGCACAATTTATCTTGCCACACAGGCAAGGGATGATGCACCGCATTACCAGCACAGCGAGATAGGTTACAATTACCGCCTCAGCAATGTAAGTGCAGGTATTGGGAGAGGGCAGATGCAAGTGCTGGACACCCACGTGAATTTACGAAGAAAAAACAATGAATTTTATAGGCAACTGTTTGAAAATAAATCAGGTATGCGTATCTTTCAGGAGCCAAATGAAGAGTATGTTTCCAATCACTGGATAAGTTGCATTTTACTGGACAAAGCAAAAACTGGAGGCATAGGAAATACCGAAATACGACTAGCACTGGAAAAAGAAAACATAGAATCCCGGCCGTTATGGAAACCGATGCACTTGCAGCCTGTTTTTAGTAAAGCACCTTATTACGGCGAAAGCATAGCAGAAGAACTTTTTAATACCGGCTTGTGTTTACCATCAGCTTCTAACCTCACTAAAGCTGACTTGGAACGAATAGAAAAAGCGATAAGGAACATTATGGGCAAGTGATGTTTTAGTTTGTATTGTATTTCCACATAAACTAACAAAAAAACCAGCAGGAGGCTAATTCTTGTCGGATGCAAGTAAAAGTGTTTTATTATGTTAAAAAGTATTTTAAATAAATTAAAGAGCGTTATTTTTAAGGGGGATAATCATTTAGGGGTTACTAATATTCGGTACTTGCCCAGATGGATAGTGATTTATATTGACATATTTGTTTTAATATTGTCCATACTTGCAGCAAACCTTATTATGAGGAACTTGAATATTTCTTTTTATCCCACCCTTGATTTTTATGAGCGTTCCGGAATTATTCTAGGGGTTAATATTTTCTTTTTCCTTTTTTTTAAGACCTATGCAGGGCTAATTCGCTATTCTACATTTACCGATATTGTAAAATTGTTTCTGGCCTCCTTCAGTACTTTTGGTGTTTTGGCGGTTTTTAATTATTCTTACTTGTATTTCACCGGTTCTAAAATCTATATTTTACCGGGGTTGAT
>Ga0335396_10000300_pt1 | contig 67891 bp, 63 predicted proteins | sample FRY02_FD_205743 | JGI IMG/M metagenome (GOLD analysis project Ga0335396, IMG submission 205743) | Freshwater microbial communities from Lake Fryxell liftoff mats and glacier meltwater in Antarctica - FRY-02 (spades assembly) (version 2) | ecosystem: Environmental > Aquatic > Freshwater > Ice >...
ACGGCCGAGTGAATGTTCATCGCCGCCAGTGCGGCGATGTCGTCGAGCGTGGTGATGCCACCGGCGGCAGTGATCTCGTTGGTAGTCGCCGCGCGCAGGCGCGCAAACCACTCGAGGTCGGTGCCCTGCATCATGCCCTCTTTGTCGACATAGGTGCACAAAAAGCCACCGCATAACGGCTCAAGGGTGCTAATAATTTCTTCTGCCTTTGATGTCGTCGATTCTGTCCATCCTTTGACCACAACTACTCCGTTCTTCGAGTCAAGAGCGATCACCAGTTTTTCTTTGTCTACGGCATCCACAATGCGAGAAAGTTCAGGTGTAAATGACGCGGTACCGACGATGACCCGGTGTGCGCCGAGTTCGAGCAACTGTTTGGCCCGCTCGGCAGTGCGCACGCCACCGCCCACGCGACACGAAGCGCGCGCGCAGAGCATCTCGACGATCTTTGAGTTATCGCCGACGCCCATCGCCGCATCGAGGTCTATCACCTGAATCTCGGCGAAGCCCGCAAAGCGCTCGAGCATCTCGAGAGGCGGCGCGCCTTCGAGCGCCTTGCGCTCGCCCTGCACGAGTTGCACAACCTTGCCGTCTTGCAGATCGATACACGGGATGATCATCGCCGCACCGCCAGACCGCTACTTGCCAGCGAATTTTTTAGTTCGGCGATCGAGATCTCACCGAAGTGAAACACCGAGGCCGCCAGCGCGGCGTCGGCATGTTGCAGCACCGCGCAGAAATGCTCGATCGTGCCCGCGCCGCCAGATGCGATCACTGGCACTCGCACCGCGTCGCGCACGGCGATGGTCAGCGCGATGTCGAAGCCGGTCTTGACCCCGTCCGTGTCCATACTCGTGAGCAAGATTTCGCCCGCGCCGAGATCGGTGCCGTGTTGCGCCCACTGCACCGCGTCGATGCCCGTATCTTGACGGCCCCCGTGAGTAAATACGTGCCAGCCAGTTTCGGTTTTGCGGGCGTCGATTGCCAGCACCACCGCTTGACTGCCGAACTCTTCACTCAGTTCGCGCAACAACTCGGGGCGCGCGACGGCCGCCGAGTTGACGCTGACTTTGTCGGCGCCAGCATGCAAAATCTTGCGCGCGTCCGCAACCGAACGAATACCGCCCCCCACCGTGAGGGGAATAAAGACTTCGCGCGCGGTGCGCGAGACCACGTCGACCATCGTCTTGCGGTTGTCGCTCGAGGCGGTGATGTCGAGAAACACCAACTCGTCGACACCCTCTGCGTTGTAACGCTTGGCGAGTTCGACGGGGTCGCCGGCGTCGCGTAACCCCACAAAGTTGACGCCCTTGACGACGCGGCCAGCATCGACATCGAGACACGAGATGATGCGCTTGGTCAGCACTGCAACCCCGCGAAGTTCTCGAGCACGCGCAGGCCAGCGGGGCCAGACTTCTCGGGGTGAAACTGCACCCCGAACACGTTGCCGACCTCGACGACGCTAGAAAATTCGAGCCCATGATTGGTGGTCGCGGTTGTCGCCGCTGTCACAGGGCAGAAGTAACTGTTGGCAAAGTAAAAATTCTCGTCGTCGCCGACGTTGTGCAACAGTCGAGAATCGCTCGTGCGACTCACCGCGTTCCAACCCATGTGCGGCACGCGCTGAGGTGCTGCGAATTTAGTTACGACTCCGGGTAATAGGCCCAGCCCAACTGAAGCGACCGCCTCGTCGCTGCTTGCGAATAGCACTTGCATGCCCAGGCACACGCCCAGAAACATTTTGTCGGCAGCGATGTGCTGCAAGATCGCGGCGCGCAGTGAGATTGTGTCGCGCAGCGAGATTGCGTCTAGTTCGCGAGCGATCTGGCCGAAGTGCCCGACGCCCGGCAAGATCACTTTGCTGGCGTCTTCAATGCCCGCCGCCGAACTCACGACCGTGTACCTTGCCCCAATTGCACTCAGCGCGTTGGCAACCGAGCACAGGTTGCCCGCGCCGTAGTCGACGACTGCGATCACAGCAGGCCTTTTGTCGACGGCAACTGCTCTTTCATCTGCGCATCTTTTGAGCACGCGTAGCGCATCGCCCGAGCGAAGCACTTAAATACGCTCTCGATTTTGTGGTGATTAGAGCGGCCGTACATCACCTTGACGTGCACGTTCGCCAGCGCGTGATTTACGAACCCGCCAAAGAAATCTTCGATCAACTCTGTCTGCAAGTCGCCGAGAATTCGCACCTTGATTAAATCGCTGTAAACCAGCGCGGGGCGACCACCCATGTCGACGGCGCTGACGCACAGCGTCTCGTCCATCGGCAGAACGAAGTAACCCGCGCGATTAATGCCCTTGCGGTTACCCAATGCCTTGGCGAACAACTGCCCGAGCACGATGCCCACATCCTCGACCGTGTGGTGCTGGTCGATATCAAGATCGCCCTTGGCCTTGATGGTCAGGTCGAAGCCACCGTGCTTGGCGAACAACTCGAGCATGTGGTCGAGAAAGCGCACGCCCGTCGAAATGTCGTAGGTGCCGGTGCCCTCGATCACGAGTTTGCCGCTGATCTGGGTCTCTTTGGTGTTGCGGGTGATCGTTGCTTTTCTCATAACGCGCTCCTCAGTTCGGTAAGAAATTTCTGCATCTGGGTTCTGGTTCCGATCGTGACTCGTACGCAACCAGCAATTTCATAACTACGGTCGCGAATCAAGATGCCCGTTTCAGAAAGCTTGTCGCGCAGGGTCTTGGCGCGATCGCCAACATCGAAGAGGATGAAGTTGCCCGAACTCTCGTACCACTTGAGGCCAAGTTCGGTCAGCCCCGCTTCGACGACTCGGCGCGAATCGAGCACCTCGGCGACGTAGTTCTGCACATATTGCGTGTCGCCGACGGCGGCGACGGCCGCGGCGACGGCCACAACGTTGACGCTGTAGGGCGACTGCGCCTTGCGCAACCAAGCGACATTGCGCTCATTCGAACACAGACAACCGCACCGCAGGCCCGCCATACCGAAAGCCTTCGAAAAAGTGCGGCTGACAAAAAGTTGCGGAAACTCATCGAGCCAACTAATAGCGGTGACACCTGAGAACTCGACGTAGGCCTCGTCGACAAGCACGGCGGCGTGCGGCGCGGCGGCCAACACCGCGCGTAACTCTGCTTCGTTCGCGGGCGTGCCTGTGGGGTTGTTCGGGTTGGCGATACAGATCGCTCGCGTGTTTGGGGTAATCGCGTTGAGCAGGTCTTGCAGCGGAAAGGCGAGGTTGTCGGCAACTTGATACGCGACCTCGCGAACGTTGGCACCCGCGAGTTCGCCGTAGAAGCGATACATCGCGTAAGACGGCGCGAGCACCAGCACGTCTGTGCCGGCCTCGACGAAGGTGTTCAGCAGCAGAGCGATTGCCTCGTCGGTGCCGTTGGTAAATGTCATCTGCTCGGCGTCGACACCCAGGAACTCGGCGACGGTTGCCCGCGCGAGCGAATACTCGGGGTACATACTCAGCGTCTCTGCCGTGACAGCGCTCGTGATCGCTTCGACTACCTTCGGCGAGCAGCCAACCGTGTTCTCGTTGAAGTCGAGGCGCAACTTGCCGAGCCTGCCGCTCTGAGGCGGCGAGTAGGCCTGCATCTCGCTAACCGCGCGGCGCGGGGATAGTTCGCTAGTCACGATTAGCCGTGCTTTGCTGATCGGCAAACCTGATCTCGACCGAGCGGGCGTGGGCCTCGAGGCCTTCGGCGCGAGCGATAGTCGTGATCGTCGGCGCGAGTTCTCGCAATGCTTCAGATGAAAGCTGCTGCACAGAAATGACCTTGACGAAGTCGGCGGCACTGAGACCGCCGCGCACGCGGGCCTGGCCCGACGTCGGCAAGACGTGGTTCGGGCCGCTCGCGTAGTCGCCCGCAGCCTCTGGACTAAACGGCCCGATAAATACCGAACCGGCGTTGGTGACCCCCGCTACCCACTCGGCTTCGTGCAGTACCAAGTGTTCGGGCGCCAGCAGATTAGAAAATTCGATCGCCTGCTCGATGCTTTCGCAGAGCACGATCGCGCCGTTATTTGTGATCGACTCGCGCGCCACGCTACTCGTGGACAAACCAGCAAGTTGCTTGTCGATCTCTTGCTGCACGGCATTGGCGAGCGACGCCGAAGTTGTCAACAAAATCGCCGACGCGTCAACGTCGTGTTCGGATTGGGCCAACATGTCTGCCGCTATCCATGCGGGGTTGCCGTCTGTGGCGATGATCAAAACTTCAGACGGTCCGGCAACGAACTCGATCGCGCTCTCGCCCGCAATAAGTTTTTTGGCGGCGGCAACGTAGGCATTGCCGGGGCCGACAATGCGGTCGACGCGCGGCACGGTCTGCGTGCCGAACGCGAACGCTGCGATTGCCTGCGCGCCGCCCATGCAAAAGAACTTGCTCACGCCCAACTTGGCCGCGGTACCGAGTATCTCGGCGCTCGGCTTGGGGCACGCCACGCAAGTTGTCGCCACACCCGCAACCTGCGCGGGGATGATCGTCATCAACAAAGTGCTGGGCAGCGGGTAACGCCCCGCGGGCACGTATGCACCCATCGACTCGAGCGGTCGCACGATCTGACCAAGGCGTCGGCCACCACCGAAGTCGACGCTGCGTTGTTGTGGCAATTGCGTCATTGCAAACTCGCGAATGTTGCGCGCAGCGGCGTCAATAGCGCGCTCGAAGTCTGGTGTCAGCGCACCACTTGGCTTGATCAACACGCTGTCGCCGTCGAAGCCGTCGAACTTGCGGGCGTACTCGAGCAACGCGGCGTCGCCGCGGCTGCGCACGGCGGCGATGATCGGCGCGACGACGAGTTCGGCATCTTGCAACATTCGCGCCTTGCGCGAACGCAACGAGTCGGCTTGCGAGATCGGCACAATCCGAATCATCAGATCACGATCTTGTTGAGCGGATACTCGACGATGCCACTGGCACCCGCGGCCTTGAGGCGCGGGATGATCGTGCGCACGGTCGACTCGTCGAGAATCGTGTTCAGGGCTAACCAGTTTTCGTCGGTCAGGTTAGAGATCGTCGGTTTTTTCAGCGCCGGCAGTAAGTCGATGACGGCCTGCAGGTTTTGCTTCTCGATGTTTAACATCAGCCCGACCTTGCCCATCGCGTTAATCGCCCCTTCGAGCAACATCTTGATATCGAGCAGTTGACTGCGCTTGGCGTCGTCCTTCCAGGATTCGTTGTTGGCGATGAATACCGTGTTCGACTCGATAACCGTCTCGACGATGCGCAGGTTGTTGGCCCGCAACGACGAACCCGTCTCCGTCACCTCGACGATGGCGTCCGCCAAAATCGGCGGCTTGACCTCTGTCGCCCCCCAACTGAACTCGACCTTGGCGCTAACGCCGTTCTTGGCAAGGTAGCGATTGGTCGTCTGCACCAGTTCGGTGGCGATGACCTTACCCTCGAGGTCTTTTACCGATCGCACTGTCGACGACTCTGGCACCGCCAGTACCCACCGCACACGACCGAAACTTTGCTTGGCGTACACCAAGTCGGCGACGCTTCGCACATCGGCCGCGCTCTCGGCGATCCAATCTTGACCTGTGAGGCCGGCGTCGAGCACGCCGTCTTCAACGTAACGGGCCATCTCTTGGGCACGGATCAACATGCACTCGATGTTCGGGTCGTCGATGGCCGGAAAGTACGAGCGGTTGTTGACGGTGATCTGAAATCCCGCGCGGCGAAACAAATCGATCGTGGCGTTTTCGAGGCTGCCCTTGGGGATGCCAAGTTTAAGCACGGGTGACTTCGATGTTGGCGTTGATGATGTCATTTGGTTTCCTTTGTTGTGGCGTAGACGTCGGTTGGCGAAAAGGTTTGCTTTGCGTTGACGACCCATGTGTCGTTCTCGAATGTTCTGAAAAAGCAACTCTCGTATCCCTCGTGGCAGACGCCCGGGCCTGCCGCTTCGACCTCGATCAACAGCGCGTCACGGTCGCAGTCGGTCGACATCTTCACGACTCGCAGAGTGTGCCCCGACGACTCGCCCTTCATCCACAGTTTGTTGCGGCTGCGACTGTAGAAAACGACGAAGCCAGTGACGAGCGTTTGTGCGTACGACTCTTCGTTCATGAACCCGACCATCAGCACCTGCCTGGTGACAACGTCTTGCACGACTGCGGCGACGAGACCGTCGAGTTTCGTGAAGTCGAGTTTCGTGAGATCACGGTCTGTGTCTTGGCCTTTCTCGGTTGATTTCATAATCTTGCTACTTCTTTCTCGATTTACTGTTCGAATACTTTGTGCCGTATATAGAAAAAACCCGCCGGTAAAACCGACGGGCTCTGGATCAGTTTGAGAAACTGGGTGCGTTACAGATGAGCCCGACTTGTCACGTGATGAACGTGATGGTGGGCAACATGGGTAATCAACATGAGGACTTCATCATATCTTCTTTTTCTTTCAGCCCAGCAGCCTGTCACGCAAGGCCAGTAGGCGTTTCATCGGGCGATTGGTACGCCGCTCGATGCGGTCGGCAAATTCGGTTAGCGCCAGCAGCGAGTTAACCCCCAGCCAGCGCAGCGGCTCGGGCTCCCATTGTCTGGATTGATGATTCACCAGCAGCGAACGCGTGAGCGAGTCGCCAGTGTCGACGATCTGGTGCGCGAGCGTGCGACCAACCAGATTCGACAGCGCCACGCCGTCGCCGACATACCCTCCGCCCGCGCAGATGCCAGTGTCTCGGTCGACGTTGGCATAGGCGTGCCAGTCGCGCGGCGCGCCGACGGGCCCGCCCCAGCGATGCGTGATCTTGGCGTCGCCGACCTGGGGGAATATTTCGCGCAGGGTTTGTTCGAGACGGCGGTGAATTATTTCGTGTTGGTCGTAACGATCGGCGATTCGCGAGCCGAAGTGATAGGGCGCGCCGCGACCGCCGAAAGCAATGCGACCATCGGCAGTGCGCTGCGCGTATGTAACCATGTTGCGGCCATCGGCAAACGTCTCGCGATTCGCCCAGCCCAGCGACTGCCAAACACTTTCAGGCAACGGCTCGGTGGCGACCATCAGCGAATACAGCGGCACGATACTGCGGCGCGTCGGCTTCATCTGCGAACCATACGCCTCGATCGCCCGCACTACCCACTTGGCCCGCAGTACGCCGCCAGTCGTTGTCACTAGATGCGGCTCGATTGTCTTGACTGGCGAATTTTCGAAGATAGTCACGTCGCGCGACTCGAGCACGCACGCCAGACCGGTCACGAGTTGCCACGGGTTGATCGCCGCGCAGTGCGGGCTGTACATGCCGCCCAAAGTTTTACCGACCGCAATGCGCGACGATAGCTCGCTCGCAGCCTCCCACTTCAGGTCGCCGTCGCCGAAACCCGCCTCGTGCCATGAACCGACGTAGTCCTTGAGTCGCTCGACGTGCGCTTCGTTAGACGCCGATGTGATCGTGCCGCCCTTGTGAAACCCGCAGTCAATGTTCTCGCGCGCCGCGACCTCGCCGACTTCGTCGACCGTTGAGAACATCGCGTCTTGCATGAAACGCATCGCGTCGGGTCCGTGCTCGGCCGCCATCTCGCTCGGCGACATCGGCAGAAATGCACTGCACCAGCCGCCGTTACGGCCGCTGCCGCCGAAACCAACGTGGCGCGCTTCGACGATCGCGATCTTCAATTGCGGCGCGAGTTGCAACAGGTAATAGGCCGTCCACAAACCCGTGTATCCGCCGCCGACGATCGCGACGTCGCATTCAATTCTCCCCGCAAGCGATTGACGCTGGACAACTTCGGCCTCATCGCGCCACAGAGAATGCATTACAGCAGCGTTGCTGGTGTCGCGCTCATTTCGAGGTGCAATTCAGCGCCCGTGTACGGGTGTGCGAGCGCGACTTCTTCGTTGAGTTCGACGCCGAGTCCTGGCTCGGTCGGCGGGATGATGAATCCATTCTCGAAACGAATCGAGGTCTTCACGAGTTTGGCGTGGAAGCCCTCCCACCCCTGAATCGTTTCGAGGATCAAAAAGTTTGGCGTGCAAGTAGCCAACTGAATGTTCGCCGCGGCGACCACCGGGCCGCAGTAGAGGTGCGGCGCGATCTGAGCGTGATACACCTCGGCCATCGAGGCGATCTTCTTGCCTTCGAGCAACCCGCCGCAACGACCGAGGTTTGGCTGCAGAATCGAAGCGGCCCCTGTCTTGAGCAACTGATGAAACTCGTACTTTGTCGTCAGGCGCTCGCCGGCAGCAATCGGAATACTCGTGGCGCGCGCGACCTTGGCGATCTCGTCTGGGCTGTCTGGCGGACACGGCTCTTCGAACCACAGCGGGTCGTACTTCTCGATTCGCTTGGCCAAGCGAATCGCGCCCGACGCCGTGAATTGGCCGTGCGTGCCAAACAAAATATCGGCTCTCGTGCCGATCGCCTCGCGCACCGCACGCACCATTTTTTCAGAGACATCGATTGCGGCCAGTGCGGGCTGGCGACCGTCGTAAACCGAGTAGCGACCGGCGGGGTCAAACTTAACGCCTGTGAAGCCGCGCTCGACTTCGCGTACCGCGCACTCGGCGGCCGCTTGCGGGTCTGAGTACACAGGATGATCCGCGTACACGTCGATGCCGAGGGGCGGATACAGGTAGGTGTAGGCGCGCAACTTTTCGTGCACCCGCCCGCCCAATAACTCGTAAACGGGCTTATTCGTTTCTTTGCCGCAGATGTCCCACATCGCCATCTCTAAACCGCTGACAATGCCGCCAGTTGTTAAGTCGGGCCGCTGCGAGTAACCGCGCCCGTAAACGTTGCGCCACATATTCTCGATGTGAAACGGATCGCTTCCGATGACGTGACGTTGCGCTACCTCTTCGGCCATCTTGGCCACGAGGTGTGGCGAATACGTCGCGGTGTAGATCTCTCCGATACCAGTGATGCCACTATCTGTCGTGAGTTTCACGAAGATGAAGTACCGACCACCAAAGCGCGGCGGAGGATTGCCAACAACGAATGTCTTGATGTCGACGATCTTCATCTCTCGGCCCCTTTTAGAATACGATTACGTTGCGCAAGGCCTCGCCGCGCTTGACGGCGTCGATGGCCTCGTTGATTTCTTCGATCGGGTACGTCTTGGTGACGAGTTCGTCCAACTTGATGCGACCCTGCTCGTAGAGAGCAACCAGGTTCGGGATGTCAACTTGAATGCGCGCCGAGCCCATTTTTGAGCCGAGAATGTTTTGGCTGTACGCCGCCAAAGTGCCCGGATCAATCTCGGACATCACTCCGCTTGCCGGCATACCCACAAGCACTACCGAGCCGCCCTTGGCGAGCAGATTGTAAGACGAATCGAACGCCGACTTTACGCCGACCGTCACGAAAACGTAGTCGGCGCCGCGGCCGTCTGTCAGCGCCAGCACTCGCTCGCCCACGTCTTGCGTCTTGGAATTGATGCCGTGCGTTGCACCAAAAGTCTTGGCGGCCTCGATCTTGTTGTCGGCGATGTCGACGGCGATCACCGTGCGCGCGCCGCTGACGTGGGCGCCCTGAATGGCGTTGAGCCCGACGCCGCCCGTGCCGATTACGACAACGTGGCTGCCGGCAGGAACCTTGGCGGTATTGGTGACCGCACCAAAACCGGTAATCACGCCGCAGGCCAGCAACGACGCGCTGGTAAATGGGATTGCCTTGGGCACCGCCACGCATTGCGACTCGTGCACCAAAATGTTTTCGGCGAAACCACCCGTGCGCATGCTCTGCACAACCGACTTGCCGTCTTTGTCTGTGATCGGCGACTTAGCGTCGAGTGCGAACTGCGTGCTGCACATGACAGGGTTGCCCATCGAACAGCCGTGGCAGTGGCCGCACGAGCGAATCAGCGTGGCCACGACATGGTCGCCAACGGCAACAGTGGTTACGCCGCCACCGACTTGTTCAACTATTCCGGCACACTCGTGGCCGTAGATGGCCGGCAAGGTGCCGCCCCACGAACCCTCGGCGTAGGTGATGTCGCTGTGGCAGATCGCCGTGGCCTTGACCTTGATGCGCACTTCGCCCGGGCCTGCATCGGCGAGCGTGACGTTTTCAATAACTAGTGGCTGGCCGAACTCGCGGCATACTGCTGCTTTCATTTTGACGATCTTCTTTCTGTTTTCTGCTAGAGACTACTTGGAGTACTGCGGCGACTCGAGATCGAGAATCGACATCAGCGCTTCGAGGTGCATCTGCGCGGCGTTTGGGTATTCGCGCCACTGCTTGGCCGCCAACGCGGCGGTTTCTTCGTCAATGAGTTGTAATTCTCGGCCCGTCGACAACGCGATCACCTGAAGTTGCGCAGCCTTTTCGAGGTAGTACAGGGCATCGAAGGCCAACGCCACGGTCTCACCGACAACGAACACACCGTGGTTCGACAAAAATAGAATGTCTTTGTCGTCGCCGAGCATGGCGGCGACCCGCTCTCCCTCGTGCGGGTCGAGCGCCAGGCCAGAATATTTGCGGTCGTAGGCGATGCGGCCGTAAAACGCGCAGGCATTTTGGTCGAGCATCAAAAACTCGAAGTTCTTGAGCGACGCCAGCGCCGTCGTGTACGGCATGTGCGTATGCAACACCACTCGGGCACGCGGAACATTGCTGTGAATGTATGAGTGCAAGATCCACGCCGTCGGGTCGATATCAAGTTCGCCAGAGCCACCCTTGTGCGACGTGTCTACGAGCACCAGATCACTGGCACATATTTGTGAAAAGTGGCTGCCGTTGCGGTTGACTAGAAACTTTTGACCGTCGTCGGTGATTGCCGCGCTGAAATGATTGGCGACCGCCTCGTGAAAGTTGTAGCGCGCTGCCCAGCGAAACGCTGCCGCTAGTTCGCGGCGGGTTTGTGCTTCTGTAGCCATTTGCAAAGTTTATTCGAGTTCGGCAGGAAACCCTGGCGCACGCAGGTCTGTGCCCGTCGCGTCTTCAAGCAACTTGACGACCTGCGACGACCAGGCCTGCCCGCCGTAAGCCTCTTTGGCGCGAATGAAGGTTTGATGCGTAAGCCCGGCGAGATTTAGGGGCACGCCAAACTCGCGACCGAAGGCCATTGCAAAGCCGAGGTCTTTGAGCGCCAGATCCATCGTGAAGTTGATGTTGTACGAGCCGTTCAAGATGACCTGGCTCTCTGTCTCGTGCACGAAACTATTGCCAGACGATTGCTTAATCGCCTCGAACGCAACGCCGAGATCGAGCCCGGCGCGCTTGGCAAGCATCAAAGCCTCGCCAGCCGCGACAAGGTGGATGAAGGCAAGCATGTTGGTGATCACTTTGATCACGGCGGCGCTGCCGAGTGGCCCGATATATAGGACAGGGTTACCCATCGCGGCGAGCGCATTCTCGTGGGCACGAAACACGGCGTCATCTCCGCCGACCAAAACGGTGATGTCGCCGTGCGCGGCCTTGTGCACGCCGCCAGTTACCGGCGCCTCGAGAACGTTGACACCCTTTGACGCGGCCATCGCGCCGAGGCGCATCGTTTCGCTTTGATCGTTTGTACTCATGTCGATCCATGTCGCCTTGGTGGCGCGACCGCTAAGTGACTCGAGTACGCCACCGCTGCCGGCGACGACCGCGTCGATTGCTCGCGGCGACGGCAGGCACGTGAACACAGTGTCTGAGGCGTCGCAAACCTCTGTGATCGAGTTGCCCCACTTGGCACCCTTCGCTACCAATGGTTCGCCCGTGCTCTTATCGAGATCGAAGACAGTGACCTCGAAACCGTTGCGCACGAGGCTGCCAGCCAAGAACTTGCCGATGTGACCGAGACCGATAAAACCGCAACGCATAGTCATAACTGAATCCAGGTTGTCTTCAAGTTCGTGTAGCCCTCGATCGAATGCAACGAGCGGTCGCGTCCCGTGCCCGATTGCTTGAAGCCGCCGAACGGCGTGGTGATCGACCCGCGATCGAAGGTGTTCACCCATACTGTGCCGGCGCGCAACTGGCGTGCGATCTTGTGCGCCTTGCTGACGTCGCGTGTCCACAACGCGGCCGCAAGGCCGTACTGCGAGTCGTTGGCAACGCGAACGGCTTCTTCCGCGTTCGCCACGCGCACCGAGCCGAGTACTGGCCCGAATATTTCTTCCTTTTCGATGCGCATGCCTGGCTTGACATTGTTAAAAATCGTCGGCGGGATGAAGATGCCGCCCTTAACAGGTTCTACAGGTTTGCCGCCGGTGTGAATCGTGGCTCCCTCGGCCTGACCGATCGCGATGTATTCCTTCACGCGGTCGAACTGACCGCGGTCGACGATTGTGCCCATGGCGGTCTTCGGGTCGTATGTATCGCCGGGCATGATTGTTTCCGAGACATTACGAATTTTTTCGAGCAACTCGTCTTCTATCTTTTGATCAACGACGACACGAGTACCGGCATGACATGTCTGGCCCGCATTGTAGAAAACGCCCCAGGCGATCGCCGATGCTGCCGCGTCCAAGTCTGGGCAATCATCGAGCACCACGTGTGGCGATTTGCCGCCGAGTTCAAGCGACACCGCCTTGCCGTTGCTCTCTGCCGAGTACTTCAAGAAGTACTTGCCGACTTCTGTTGAGCCCGTGAACGCCAACTTGTTAACGTCCATGTGTCTGCCGAGCGTGCCACCAGCGCTAGGTCCGAAACCGTTGATCACGTTAAACACGCCGTCCGGCACGCCGGCCCGCGACGCCAACTCGGCAAACAGCAGCGCCGACAGCGGCGATTGCTCGGCCGGCTTCAACACAACCGAGTTACCACCGGCGAGTGCCGCGCCGACCTTCCAAGAAGTGATGATCAGCGGATAGTTCCAGGGCACGACTGCGCCGACAACGCCCATCGGCTCGCGCTCGATCAACGCAATCGAGTCGCGCGGCACGGGCGCAATTTCGCCGTACAACTTGTCGATCGTCTCTGCGTACCACTGCAGGTTGCCAGCGCACGACGCAACGTCGACATTGAGCGAGTCGCTGATTGGCTTTCCGCAGTTCATCGTCTCGAGCAAGGCCAACTCTTCGGCATTTTCGCGAATCAGTGCGACCCACTTGAGCATAATTGTCTTGCGGTCTAGCGGCGCCATCTCGCGCCAGGTGCCAGCGTCGAAACTTTTCTTCGCCGCGGCGACTGCGCGGTTGACATCCTCGGCATCGCCCTCTGCGACATTGGCGATCAGACTTCCGTCGCGCGGGTTAATCGACTCAAACGTCTTGCCACTCGCGGCATCAACAAACTTGCCGTCGATAAACAACTGGGTGCGAGCGACCTTGACGGCGGCGCGCATAGTCCAATCAGCGGTGGTGAGTACGTTTGCCATTTCGGAGGTCTCCTATATTGTGCTGGTTATTTGTGCTAGCTGAGCGTGAAAACCGTAGCAGTTCCGTATCACTGGATGCCTAACTGGTCTTCTAGGCTCGCAAGCGTGGAAACTCGCCAACTCTTGGTAATCGCCTCGGTTGAGCGCACGGGCTCAACCCTGTTGTGCTCGATTCTGCGCGGCACCAAGCGGGCCGGCACCCCAATCGAATACCTCAACATTTACACGCGTAATTTTGCAAACTTCCAACATCGGCACGGTGTGCCAAAAATCAAGTTGCCGTTGCGCCCGCTTGGCTGGCTCAGAAGCGCATCTCGGCGCTACTCGTGGCGCAACATCTCGTGGTTCGAACAGGGCTCGTACCGCCGATATTTAGAACAGATCGCCGCAGTCAACACGACTGAAAATGGCGTGTTCGGAATAAAGATGCACTGGAACCAGTACGAGCGGCACATGCTCGACGTCGGCACCGCGGTTGATTTTTGGAAAGTACCTGTCGCCTGGGTGCGCATCACCAGGCGCGACGAGATTCGTCAGGCGATTTCGTTCGTGCGCGCCGCGCAGACAGAGTCGTGGAACAGCAACATGGCCGCGACAAAGGAACCCATGTACGACGGGCCTGCAATCGCACAAGCCCTCGATCGCATCGCCCACGAAAATGTGCAATGGTCAAATTACTTTGCGAGCAACAACATTTCGCCGCTGCACATCACGTATGAAGAGCTGATCGGCGACACGCCGGCGACTATCGGCAAGATCATGAACCTGATCGGCGAACAGCTCGGCGAAATTCCCCCCTCTCGGGTCAGGCCCCAGTCAGACTCGCGCAACGGGCAGTTTGCGACTCAGTTCATTGCCGAGTACCCGCAACACGCACACCGCGGCGCGTTTGCTTCTGGCGATTCGTCTGCGACACTAGAACCGTGAGTAATTCAGCGATCGTCTCTGAGATCTTCGACCCGCAGGCCTGGACACAGGTTGCCGGTTTCAACTTCACCGACATCACTTACCATCGCGCTATCGCACATGGCACCGTGCGCATCGCCTTCAACAGGCCAGAAGTGCGCAACGCCTTTCGCCCGGCCACGGTCGACGAACTTTATACCGCGCTAGAACACGCTCGCCAGACCACCGACGTCGGCTGCGTGCTGCTCACCGGCAACGGGCCATCACAAAAAGACGGCGGCTGGGCATTTTGCAGTGGCGGCGATCAGCGCATTCGCGGCAAGGATGGCTACAAGTACGCCGACGGCGATACCGCCGCGAGCATCAACCCCGGTCGCACCGGCAGGCTGCACATTCTTGAGGTGCAGCGATTGATTCGGTTCATGCCAAAGATTGTTATCTGCGTGGTGCCCGGCTGGGCGGCTGGCGGCGGGCACAGCCTGCACGTTGTCTGCGACCTCACCCTCGCCAGCACTGAGCACGCCAGGTTCAAGCAGACCGACGCCGACGTGGCCAGTTTCGACGGCGGTTTCGGCTCGGCATATTTGGCGCGCCAGGTCGGCCAAAAGTTTGCACGCGAGATCTTTTTCTTGGGCCGCGAATACTCGGCCGACGATGCGGTGCGCATGGGCATGGTCAACGCTTCGGTTGCCCATGGCGAACTCGAGAAAACGGCTCTGCAGTGGGCCGCCGAGATCAACTCGAAGAGCCCGACGGCGCAGCGAATGTTGAAGTACTCGTTCAACCTGATCGACGACGGCCTAGTTGGGCAACAGATTTTTGCAGGCGAAGCGACGCGCCTCGCTTACATGACCGACGAAGCGCAAGAGGGCCGCGACTCATTTTTGGAAAAGCGCGACCCTAATTGGGACGCGTTTCCCTGGCTCTATTAACGCGCGCTGCGAAACTGCTGCGCCGTGATTGAGATCGATTCGGCGCAAGACCCGCGCCTCGATGCGTTTCGTTGGCGCGAAAGGCAACTGAACACAATCGCTCAGCGCAAGGCCAGTGTGAGCTCCGGTCACTTCATAGCCGAGGGCGACCTGGTTGTGCAGAGAGCCATCGACGCCGGGTGCGTGCCCGACACCGTGTTGTGCGACCCCAAGCGGGCGGCAATCTTTGATCAGCAGGTTGAAGGTTTGGGCGGCACGCTGTGCGTCGCCTCGGCCGAAATTCGCCGCGAGGTCACTGGCCTCGGTGTGCCGCTCGATGCGATCGGATTATTTCATCGACCAGCACTCGCCGACGCCAACGAATTGATCGGTAGCTCCACGAAGCTGCTGGTGCTCGACAGCATCGACAACCCGAGCAACGTTGGGGCGATCGTGCGCACGGCGGTCGCACTCGGCTGGGACGGGATCTTGCTTGACACTTCGTCGTCAGACCCGCTCTCGCGGCGCGCACTGCGGGTCTCGATGGGCACGGCTCTGCGCGTGCCGTTCGCCCGGGTCAATGACGTTACGAAAACTCTGGCGCTGATGCGCGACAGCGGCTACACGACGATCGGCCTCACGCCCGCGGCTACGGCGCGAGAAATTTCACAAGTCAAACTCGAGTCAGGTCAAAGGCGCGCTCTCGTGCTCGGTTCAGAGCGCAGCGGCCTAAGTGAGGCAACGCTTTTGCAGTGCTCGCTGCACGTCAAGGTGCCGATGCGCGACGGCATCGACTCGCTCAACGTCGCGGCCGCGGCCGCTGTCGCCTGTTACGCGCTCGGCGGCTGATTGATCAGCGACGTCGCGGCAAACTGCATGTACTCGCTAAGTTGGGCGTGAATCTCTGGGGACGGCGCAAGCTCGTCGACAGCGGCCTGCATTGCCACGACCCAGTGGTCGCGCTCAACTTGTCCGATCGCAAACGGAAAGTGTCGCTGCCTAAGCCGCGGATGGCCGCGCTCGTCGCTATAGGTAGTCGGCCCGCCCCAGTACTGCACGAGAAACATCGTCAGCCGCAAACGCGCGCCGCTTAGATCGCTCTGCTCTGGGTACAGCGCGAGAAGAACCGGGTCTGCCGCGACGCCATCGTAGAAGCGATCGACGAGCCGCTCAAAGAAATGCGAGCCGCCGACCTGCTCGTAAACCGAACTCACAGAAATGACGCCTTCCGACTTCTCAAGAGAATTGTGGCTCTTCCCACTCGGGAAAGATGTCTGGAAGGTCATTAGAAACCGTCATCTCAAATTTCGCGGGGCGCTTCTCGAGAAAACTGTTGACGCCCTCGATGGTGTCGGCGGAGCGCCCGCGAATCTGAATACCACGCGAGTCGACTCGGTGCGCGCTCATCGGGTGCGGCGCGCCCAACATGCGCCACAGCATCTGGCGCGATAACGCCACAGAAACTGGCGCGGTGTTGTCGATGATCTCGCGCGCCAGCAATCTTGCGGCCGGCAACAACTCATCTGGCTTATGCACGCTGCGGATCAACCCGCCCGCGAGAGCCTCGGCGGCACCGAACACGCGGCCTGTGAAGACCCACTCGGTGGCCTGGGCGATACCCACGAGCCGCGGCAAGAACCACGACGAGCAGGCCTCCGGCACGATGCCGCGACGGGCAAACACGAATCCAAACTTGGCATTCTCGGAGGCCAGCCTGATATCCATCGGCAGCGTCATCGTCACGCCAATGCCGACGGCGGCACCGTTGATCGCACCGATGATCGGTTTCAAACTGTTGAACATCCTTAGAGTCACAGTGCCGCCACCGTCGCGGCGATACTTAACATCATCGTCGCCAGACGTTGAAGTTAAGCGGCCATCACTAAAAGTTTCGCCACCGCCAGAGAGATCTGCGCCGGCGCAAAAGGCGCGCCCCGAACCAGTGATGATTACCGCCCTCACGTCGTCGTCGGCGTCGGTCAAATCGAAGACCTCGATCAGCTCTTTCATCATCACGCTGGTGAAACTATTCATCGCCTCGGGGCGATTGAGTGTGATCGTGGCGATATTCTCGCTGACTTGATACGTGATCTGCACTACACGTCCAAGAAGCGCGACGCGGCAATTGCCGAACCGACAGCGCCGGCGAGCGCGCCTATAGCCAGCAAAATCAGCATCACGCCGCTCAGGTAACTGGACGGCACGACGAGCGCACTGATGCCCGTGCCGGGTTTGAAGCTTGCAACCCCGTTTGTCCATGCCGTGTTCAACCCCCACAACAACCCGCACGAGACGACTCCACCAATTAGTCCCTGCAGCAAGCCCTCAAGCATGAACGGCACGCGAATAAACGAGTTGGTCGCGCCGACGAGCTTCATCACCTCGATCTCGCGGCGTCGAGCGAACATCGCTGTGCGAATCGTGTTCCAGATCAGGCCAACCGCCACGAACAACAGCACCAGCGACATCACCGAAGTGACCACGCGCACGAAACGAGACAAAGATGAGATCACCTGAAACTCGTCTTCGGCCAGCGCCACTTGTTCGACGCCCGGCAGCGAGCGGTACTGCTCGCTGAGGCTGCGCACCAAGGTTGTGTCGCCGGTTAGCGGCACGACCTTGAACTGCGAAGGGATTGTCTCTGGCGTCAGAAGGCTCAAAGTAACCGGGTCTGCGGAGAAGATGCGCTTGGCTTCTTCGTAACTGGCGGCCTTGTCTAGGTATCGAAGCTTGCTGATATCGATGATCGTTGGCGACGAGCGAATCGTCTGGTCGATGAGTGAAATTTGCTCGGGCGTGGCATCGCTACGCACGAACACGATCATCTCGACGTTGCCGCGCCATTGCACCGTGAGATTCTCGAAAGCGCGCTGGATCAAGAATGTGGTGCCGACCAGCAACAGCGCGATCGCCGATGTCAAAATGGCAGCTAGAGTGAGCGTCAGGTTGCGGCGAAAACTCGCCCAGGTTTCGCGACACGCGTAAGCAATTTTGGCGAACATTACTCGTACACCCCGCGCTCTTGGTCGCGTACGATCACGCCGCGGTCGAGCTGAATCACGCGGCGGCGCATTGCATTGACGACGCGGTGGTCGTGCGTGGCCATCACCACAGTTGTACCCGTTACGTTGATCTCGTCGAGCAGGGCCATGATTCCCTCGCCAGTGGCCGGGTCGAGGTTGCCCGTCGGCTCATCGGCGAGCAAGATCAACGGGCGGTTGACGAAGGCGCGCGCGATCGAAACGCGCTGCTGTTCGCCGCCAGACAATTGATTCGGAAATCGGTCGCCCTTATCGGCGAGACCGACGAGTTCGAGCACGGCTGGCACCTGTCGAGCAATCACGTGGCGCGCAGTACCGATCACCTCAAGGGCGAAGGCGACGTTCTCGAACACCGTCTTATTCAACAGCAGCTTGTAATCCTGAAACACATTGCCCATGTTGCGGCGCAGGTACGGCACCCGCGACGTCGGCAGATCATTAATGTTGCGGCCCGCAACCCAGACATCGCCGCGCTCGGGCTGCTCTTGGCGATTGACGAGGCGCAAGATTGTCGACTTGCCAGAACCCGACGGGCCGACCAGGAACACGAAATCGCCCTTGGCAATATCGAAACTGGCATCGCGCACGGCGACGGTCTCAGTGCCATAACGCTTAGTGACATTTTCGAGCCGGATCATGAATCACCTCCCAGGCGTCAAGCAGATAAGTCTATTAGATAGGCGACGCGTTACGAGTTCGCGCGGCGCCAACGCAAATAGGCTTCCATGAAAGAATCCAAGTCTCCGTCGAGCACCGCGACGACGTTTCCGGTCTCGGCTTCGGTGCGCACATCTTTTACCATTTGATACGGCTGCATCACGTACGAGCGAATTTGACTGCCCCAACCAATCTGCGCTTGTTTGCCACCGAGTTTTGCCATTTCTGCGTCACGTTCTTCTTCGATTCGCGAGGCGACCATCGTCTTGAGTCGCTTCAACGCGCTCTCGCGGTTTTGTAGTTGCGAGCGCTCTTGCTGCGACGAAGCGACAAGACCAGTTGGCTCGTGAATCAGACGCACGGCAGAAGATGTTTTGTTGACGTGTTGGCCGCCCGCACCCGAAGCGCGAAACACCTCCATGCGAATGTCGCTCTCGTTGATTTCGACATCTGGTTCGGCGAGAACCGGCCACACCTGCACGTTGGCAAAACTCGTTTGGCGGCGGCCCTGGTTATCGAAGGGGCTGATGCGCACGAGCCGGTGCGTGCCACGCTCTGAGGTGAGCATGCCGTACGCATAGCGGCCGCGAATCGTGAAGTCGGCAGACAAGATGCCAGCCTCGGTACCCTGCGAGACGTCGCCGATCTCGATCTCGAAACTCTTGCGCTCTGCCCACCGCGTGAACATGCGCAACAACATCTCGCTCCAGTCTTGGGCGTCAACGCCGCCGTCTTTGGCGTTGATCTGCACGATCGCGTCGGCCTCATCGTGCACGCCGGTGAACAGGCTGCGTAACTCGAGGGCGTCTAACTTGACGCGGGCCGAAGAAATGCCGCGCTCGAGGTCTGGTTCTTGGCTCTCGTCGTCGATCTCGCGTGCCATCTCGTGCAAGACCTCAAGATCTTCGACGCTTGTTAGCAGCATGGCGAAGTCGTCCATATCTGACTTCAGGTTTGAGTATTCGGTGTTGACCTGCTTGGCGTGGTCTTGGTCGTCCCACAAGTCTGGGCGCGCGACCTCTACTTCTAATTCTGAAATTCGGGTGCGGCCTTCGTCGACCTTGAGATACACGAAGGCCTCGTCGACGCGCCGACGCACCTCGGTGAGGTCGTTAGAAAAATCGCGCATGGCTGCGTTCGAGTTGCGTTAGGCGCGCCCGTGGCACATTTTGTATTTCTTGCCAGAGCCGCACGGGCACATCGCGTTACGCGGCGTCTTTGTCCAATCGTTGGCCGAGTTGACGACCGTCTTTTGAACTGGCGCCTGAGGCTCGGGCTGCTCATACGCAAGGTCGTCGTCGCTGGTCAACAGACCCGCGAACCCGGCCTGCGGCTCGGTCTCTGACGAACTCTCTTGAATGTTTTGCAGCATCGGCGCAGCGGCGTCGTTTTTCACTACCTGCACATGCATCACATACTTCACAAAGTCTTGGGCGACGCCCTTCATCAGCGCGCCGAACATCTCGAAACCCTCGCGCTGCCATTCGGTAAGCGGATCTTTTTGACCCAACGCGCGCAGGTTGATTCCTTCTTGGAGGTGATCCATCTCTTCGAGGTGCTCGCGCCAGCGCTGATCGATAATTCGCAACATCACTTGGCGCTCGACCTCGCGCATCGTGGCCTCGCCGAGTTCTTCCTCGCGCTTGGCGTAATAGGCCGTTGCGTCAGCCATCACGATGTCGTACATCTCGTTCGTATCGGAGCTGTCTGCGAGTCGCGCTGGGATGATGCCGCTCGGCCAAAACGAGACCAGCTCACGCGACAAACCCTCGAGATCCCATTCGTCGTCGGCCTCGGCAACGCAGTGGCTTTCAATTAGCGAGTCGACAGCCTCGGCCAGGTACTCCATCGCCGCGCTCTTGAGGTCTAGACCCTCGAGAATCTGATCTCGGCGCTGGTAAATAACCTTGCGCTGCTCGTTCATCACCTCGTCGTACTTGAGAACGTTCTTACGGACCTCGCCGTTGCGCTGCTCGACCGTGCTCTGCGCGCGCTCGATCGCCTTGGTCACCATCTTGGCCTCGATCGCCTCGTCGTCTGGCAGGGCGCGACCCATCACCCACGACAATGCTCCCGTAGCGAACAGTCGCATCAGTTCGTCGTCGAGGCTCAAATAGAAACGGCTCTCGCCCATGTCGCCCTGACGACCAGCACGACCGCGCAGCTGGTTGTCGATGCGGCGGCTCTCGTGGCGCTCGGTGCCCAGAACATACAGACCACCTAACTCGCGCACTTTGTCGCCCTCTTGGCGACACAAAACCGTCAACTGGGCGAGCAGTTCTTTGTAGCGGGTCTGGGCCTTGGCGCGCACCGCAAGAAAATCTGGCGGCATCTCGGCGAGCGGCGTCGAGAGCGCGAACTCGTCGGCCAGCGTCTCGGCGTCGTAGCCCTCGCCTAGAACTTTTTGGTGAGCCAAACCTTCTGGATTACCGCCCAACAAAATGTCAACACCGCGACCCGCCATGTTGGTGGCCACAGTGACGCTGCCGAGACGGCCTGCCTGGGTAACAATCGAAGCCTCGCGAGTGTGCTGCTTGGCGTTCAATACCTCGTGGGCGATGCCGTGCTGTTGCAGGTGCCGCGACAGCACCTCGCTCTTTTCGACGCTGACGGTGCCGACGAGAACTGGCTGACCCTTTTTATGGCGAGCCTCGATGTCGGCAACGACGGCTTCGAACTTAGATTTTTCTGTTTTATAGATAAGGTCCGCCTGGTCAGCACGAACCATCTCGCGGTTTGTCGGGATAGGCACGACCTGCAACTTGTAGGTGTTCATCAATTCGGCGGCCTCGGTCTGCGCGGTGCCAGTCATGCCCGCCAACTTTGTGTACATGCGGAAATAGTTCTGCAGCGTGATCGTCGCCAGGGTTTGGTTCTCTTCTTTGATGCGCACGCCCTCTTTGGCCTCGACGGCTTGGTGAATGCCCTCGCTCCAGCGGCGGCCTTCCAAAATGCGGCCCGTGAACTCGTCGACGATCTTGACCTCGCCGTCTTGAATGATGTAGTCCTTGTCGCGCTGGTACAACACCGCGGCCTTGAGTGCGACCTGCAATTGGTGCACGAAGTTCTGCTGCACCTCGTCGTACAAATTGTCGATGCCCAGTTGCTTCTCGACCTTCTCGATGCCGACCTCGGTCGGCACGACGATGCGCTTGTCTTCTTCGACTTCGAAATCGATATCGCGTCGCAGCGAGCGCACGATCGCCGCAAACTGGTAGTACAACTTGGCGGCATCGGCGATGCGACCAGAAATAATCAACGGCGTACGGGCCTCGTCGATGAGGATCGAGTCGACTTCGTCGACGATCGCATAGTGATGACCACGCTGAACTTTTTCATCTAGCGTGCCAGCCATATTGTCGCGCAAATAATCAAACCCGAACTCGTTGTTGGTGCCGTACGTAATGTCGGCCCCGTAGTCAATTCGCTTTTCTGCCGGAGTCACGCGCGAGCCAGGCACGACCAAGCCGACACTCAGACCCATCCACCGGTGAATCCTGCCCATCCACTCCGAGTCACGGCGCGCTAAATATTCGTTGGTAGTGATCAGGTGCACGCCCTTGCCCGAGAGAGCGTTGAGGTATGCGGGCAGAGTCGAGACCAATGTCTTGCCCTCGCCTGTGCGCATTTCGGAGATCCAACCAGCGTGCAATGCGGCCCCGCCCATCAACTGCACGTCGTAGTGACGCTGGCCAATCGTACGACCCGAGGCCTCGCGAACAACCGCGAACGCTTCGGCCAAGAGATCGTCAACCGTTTCACCGCGCTCTAGGCGGGCGCGAAACTCTGGCGTTTTGGCCTTCAGCGAGTCGTCGCTGAGGGCACTGATCTCGTCCGTCCAGGCGTTGATGTCTGGCACGATCGCGGCCAGGGCCTTTATTTTTTTGCCCTCGCCGGCACGGAGGATGCGGTCGAGAATAGACATGCGACCCTGAATGCTACCTGCGCCGCCCGAGCACTGGAGTTGCCGCTACGGCTGCGGCGCTAACCCTGGCAGCCCCCGAATTGCGCAGCGCCATCGATGCTTGTCGCAGTGTGCTGCCAGTTGTCACAACGTCGTCGATGACAACAACGTGTAATCCAGCGCGCAGGACGCGAGCCCTAAACACGGGGCCGCACAAGCGTTGTTCGCGGCTCGAGCCGGTCTGCACCGATGCCGACTCGCGAATTAGCAACGACCGACACGGTCGCGAGATCTGCCGCGCCACCGCGCGGGCAATTAGTTCGGCTTGATCGTGGCCGCGAACGCGGCGGCGGCGCGGCGTTGTAGGTGCCCATGTGACGACATCGGCGCTGCGCATCTCAGTGCTGAATCGCCGTACCAATACCTCGGCGAGAATCGCCGCGGTATGCCGCTCGTTGCGGTACTTGAGGCCGAGTATCAGCCGCCGCAAGCGTTCGTCGTACTCGCCTCCGTAGATCACGCCATCTGGGGCGCCGCGCACTTTGACAACAGGCATCGACAATAAAACTTCGCGGCAGACTGCGCACGACTTGTTGCGTCGTTCACCGCACCCATTGCACTTGGCCCGCGTGATCACGACTGATCGCTTCTGATCACTTCTGATCACTTGGCGTGTAACTGATACTTTTACTGAATGCCCAATTCATTCACTGCCCCCTTGCGCGACCGCCCAGTGCAGCGCCTAACGAGATGTGTGCTTGGGCTGGCGATGTTTGGCTGTGGCATCGGGCTGTTGGTTCGCGTGCACCTCGGGCTCGCGCCGTGGGACGTCTTTCATCAGGGCCTCAGCGAGCACATCAATTTGCCGATCGGCCGCACGATCGTGATCACTAGTTTCTTCGTACTGTTATTGTGGATCCCGCTGTCGCAGCCGATTGGCGTCGGCACCCTGCTCAACGCAGTCGTGATAGGCGTATCCGTTGACATAGTTATGCGCTTCGTCCCAGAACCGCACGGACTGGTGGTGCGATCGCTTCTGATGCTGTTGGGCATCTTGATTACGGCGATCGGCTCTGGTCTTTACATCGGCGCCGGCCTTGGCGCCGGGCCGCGCGACGGTTTGATGATGGGCCTCGGTCTGAAGGGCTACAAGATCAGCCGCGCGCGGACCTTCATAGAAGTCACCATGCTGATTCTCGGGTGGCTGCTCGGCGGCCAGGTCGGCGTCGGCACGGTTTTGTTCGCGGTATTAATCGGACCATTGGTGGCCCGATTTCTACCGCTGTTAAAAATGCCTAGTAGCGATATGCCTCAGGCTTGAACGGGCCGCTCGGGGCGATGCCCAAGTAGTCGAGTTGCTCGTCGGTGAGCTTGGTCAGCACCACACCGAGCGCGTCGAGGTGCAACGCCGCGACCTTTTCATCCAAATGTTTTGGCAGCACGTACACGCCGAGCGGATAATTACTTAAATTGCCGAACAACTCCATCTGGGCGATGACCTGATTCGTGAACGAGCAACTCATCACGAAGCTCGGGTGACCAGTCGCGCAACCGAGGTTGACCAAGCGGCCCTCTGCGAGCACGATGATCGAGTGTCCGTCTGGAAACGACCACAGGTCTGTGCCCGCCTTGAGTTCGTCGCGCACCGCACCGCTGCGGGCGAGGCCAGCCATGTCGATTTCGTTATCGAAGTGGCCGATGTTGCAGACGATCGCATTGTGCTTCATCTTCGACATGTGCTCGATCGTGACGATGTCAGAGTTGCCGGTGGCGGTAACGAAAACGTCGGCGATTGACACCATCGCTTCGAGAGTATTGACCTGGTAGCCCTCCATCGCCGCCTGCAAGGCGTTGATCGGGTCGATCTCCGTAATCACAACTCGCGCACCTTGGCCGCGCAGGCTCTGCGCGCAACCCTTGCCCACGTCGCCGTAACCGCAGACGACCGCAACCTTGCCCGCCAACATCACGTCGGTGGCGCGGTTGATCGCGTCGATCAACGAGTGGCGACAGCCGTAGAGGTTGTCGAACTTTGATTTGGTGACGCTGTCATTGACGTTGATTGCCGGAAACAACAACTCGCCGTTGGCGGCCATCTTGTAGAGACGCTTCACGCCCGTAGTGGTCTCTTCGGTGACGCCACGAATGTTCTTGGCCATCGCGGTCCACTTTTGCGGCTCACTCTTGAGCGAACGCTGCAACAAGCCGAGCACGATCGCGAGTTCTGGGTTGGCTGCCGTCGTCGGGTCTGGCACGCTGCCCGCCTTTTCGAACTCGACGCCCTTGTGCAACAACATCGTGGCGTCGCCGCCGTCGTCGAGGATCATGTTCGGACCGTTGCCGTCTGGCCACGTCATCATCTGGTCTGTCGCCCACCAATACTCTTCAAGCGTCTCGCCCTTCCAGGCAAAAATCGGCACACCGTTGGGCTCGTCGACCGTGCCGTTTGGCCCAACCGCTACCGCGGCGGCGGCGTGATCTTGCGTCGAGAAAATGTTGCAGCTCGCCCAGCGCACCTCGGCGCCGAGTTCAATGAGCGTCTCGATCAACACAGCGGTCTGAATAGTCATGTGCAGCGAACCAGAAATGCGCGCACCCTTCAGCGGCTTACTCTTGCCGAACTCGGCGCGTAACGCGCGCAGACCTGGCATCTCGTGCTCGGCTAGATGGATTTCTTTGCGGCCAAAAGGGGCCATCGAGATATCTGCGACGCGGTAGTCGCGGCGCTGGGCAAATGTTGAACTCATGTTTTCTCCTCGTGAAGTCGGTTGTAGGACTAGCTAAAGGTTGGTGCTATACCTTCGCTATTGATGCGACCTTGCAACACCGCAGCTTCGGCGGCGTCGACGGTCACGGCCTCGTCAATGAGCATCACGGGGATGCCGTCGCGCACAATGTATTTACGAGCGAGGCGCGGGTTATACAAGAACTCTTCGGGCGCGAAGTAGTACAGCGCACCCTTGTCTTGCGGGCACGCCAAGATCTCGAGCAGTTGCGCGTCTAGTGCCATCACGACAGTCTATGACAGCACTACTCGTCTTGCGAGCGATTTGGCGTAGCGCTATACGGAAGTGATCAGCGACAGTAACTCGACGACGTGTTCGTCGCACTCGTCGCGAGTTGCAGCCTCGAGGTTGAGTCGCAACAACGGCTCGGTGTTTGACGGACGCACGTTGAACCACCAGGTGCCGCATTCGACGGTGAGGCCGTCAAGATGGTCTTGCTGATATTGCGAGTAGCCGGCGGTGATGTGCTCAATGACCTTGCCGATATTGGGCACCGTGGTGTTGATCTCGCCACTAGAGGCGTATCGCTCAAGTGGTGCGCGCAGATCGCTCAGCGACTTGCCGGTGCGGCACATCTCGCCGAGCACCGTCATCGCGGCTATGAGCCCGCTGTCGGCGCGATAGTTATCGGCAAAGTAATAGTGACCAGAATGTTCGCCCGCAAACACCGCGCCAGTCTCGTCCATGATTTGCTTCATGTAACTGTGACCGTTCTTCGTGCGAATGCCCTTGCCGCCCATCTCGGCGATTACCTCGGGCACAGCCTTCGAGCAGATCAAGTTGTAGAGAATCGTGGCGCCGGGATTTTTTCGCAGGATCGCCGTGGCCAGCAAAGCGGTCGTCGTGCTGCCAGAAACGCCTCGGCCCAATTCGTCGACCAAGAAAACCCTGTCGGCGTCGCCGTCAAAGGCCAGGCCGATGTCGAACTTTCCGGCCAACACGCGGGCTTGCAAGTCGCGCTGGTTGGCTGGCTGCAGGGGGTCGGCCGGATGATTTGGGAAAGTGCCGTCGAGTTCGCCGTACATCACCTCGAGTTCGAACGCGTCGAGGCGCTCAAACACGGCGGGCACGACGAGCCCGCCCATGCCATTGGCGGTATCGGCGACGACCCGCAGCGGCCGCAAATTTTTAGTATCGATAAAACCGACGACGTGGTCGACGAACTCGGAGAGCAGGTTGATATTGCTCAGCGAACCAGCTTTGGCAGATTGCTTAGGGCCGGCACCATCGAGAAAAGCCTGGGCGAGAGCCTTAACTTCACGTAGGCCGTTGTCGATACCGATCGAACGCGCGCCGGCGAGGCAGCACTTGATGCCATTGTATTGGGCAGGATTGTGCGAGGCCGTAAACATCGCGCCCGGAATGTTCAATTTGCCAGACGCGTAATACAGCAGGTCGCTGCTGACGAGTCCGATGTTGACAACATCGACGCCCAGACTCATCACGCCGCGCTGAAATGCGTCGGCTAATTCTGGCCCACTCGGGCGCATGTCGTGACCAATCACAATCGAGGTCGCTTTCGAGAACTGCGCGAACGCCACGCCGAGCGCCTGCGCCGTTGTTGCATCTAGTTGCTCGGGGACAATCCCGCGAATATCGTAAGCCTTGACGATCAGGTCTAGTCTCGAGACTCCTGCGTTAGGCACGAGTACTGAGGTTAGTCAGTAAAGGTAACGACGCGCCGCCTAATTTTGAGGGCAACCACAAGACCTACCAGGGTAAGCGCGTAGGCGAAAAGATCCAGCGACGAACGACCGTACGAGAGGCGCACGTCGTTGCTCGTAGGGATCACCACCATCATGTTTGGTGCGACGCGATACGGGCCCTTGGCACCGCTCACATTCCAGTTCGGGAAGTAACTGACTCGTACTAGCACGGGCACGCCGACTTTATCGACACTGAAGCGCACGTCGGATTGCCCGATCTGCACGTTTGTGATCGTGACGTGCTCGAGCGCCACGGCGGTGATCGGTGTCGCCGGAACAACGATGTCGACACTGCGCGCAGATTGACCTGGCAAGCCGTCCCGTCGCATGATGTCAAGATTGGCGTCGATCTGCTGCCACTCGCTCGGGCCGCTCGCCGCGGGCAACGCGGCCCAGTCCTGTTTATTTTGAAACCAACTCATGCCGACCTCAAGCCAATTTTCGCGCGGGTCGCTGCCGCTGTTGCGCACCACGACAGGTTGCACGTCTAGGGGCACGACGATGTCGCTGCTGGCAACCTTATAGATCACCCACGGACCAGACCTGGCGACTTCGGTGAGGGCGCTTTGTGTCGAAGCTTGGGCGATCGCCTCGGGCGTAAAACCCAGGAAGTATTTGACGCCGAGGTCTTGCAGGTATTGCACGCCCTTGGCGGCGTCGTTGTTGTCATAGCGCAATTCACGCACAGGGTTACTGCTCTGTTTTGACATCGCGGCTGCCGTTATGAAGTGGTACGGGGTCGTGCCCGAGGCCTCGAAGAACAGGCCCTCCATCGAGCCGATGCATCCGCTAGTCCAAAACGGCAGCAGCATCAGGCCCATAGTCGTGCCGTACTTATTGAGTTCGCCATTGTTCTCCCACACCGCACGGCCGCAGCCGTTGTTGGGATCTTGCCCGAGAGTCTTCATCGTCTGCACTACGTCGTGATATTCGCCATAAGCGCTCTTGCCCTCGTAGCCCTGAAAGTTCCAGCGCGCCCAGCCATCGACGAAGCCGTCGTTGCTCAACTTGGTACTGATCGGGCCCCATTTGTAGACCGTCGAATTGTCGGATCGAGTGACGACCTTGCCGAACGGCAACTCTTGAAAGTGAAACCCGAGCACGAGCGTCACACCGAGGGCCAACGTCGCCGCCACGCTGACGTTGAACATCGGACGCGTGCGCGCAGATTTCGGCACGACCGAGGTCAGCGAGACGACTGAAACGGCCTCGCCTGACGCAGTCACAGCAACATCTGCAGCGGACGCGCGCACAAATTTCTCGAGCGACACCACGCGCGCCAAGCCGACCGCGGTTTCATAGATGCCGATCATCATCAACATGTAGCGAACGAGATATAAAAACGGCAGCACGCGCGGGTTCCATAACAAGCCGATGATCGGCAGCTTGTCGCGCGTCACGAACACGCCGATTGCCAGAACAATACCGAACACGCCGAGCCACACCCCCACCAGTTGCCTACGTCTCAAACTGGCCGCGAATCCAATCAGGGCGAAGAACATCACGAATATGTTCCAGACAGTCGGCAGCGGGAAGAACATTTGCCAAAACGAATCACTCGCGCCGCTCGGGCGCGACTCGTATTTCATGTCGGTCATGTAGCCGTGGCTGGTCAAGAACGGCACCACCCAGAACGACGCCAGCAGTACCGCCAACCCGATAACCGAGAGCCCCCACTTAACGCGCTTCTTGTCGGTCCAGATCACGAGCATCAACAACACGCCGCCGAACACGAACATCAACACGATGCCGTGGCTCAGCGCGGCCAGCGCGATTAGCGCCGCGGTGGTTACGCGGCGCTTTCCCGTGTACAGGCCGTGGGCAAAAAATCCAAACGCCAATACCGAAAACGTCAGCGCGATCGAAAACGAAAACTCGCCGGCCATCGTCGAGGCGATGTTGCCGCCGTAGATCGTGAAACTTTCGTCGTACAAGAACACGATCGACGCCAGAACCAAAAGTTCGGGGATTGGAAATGCGAAGCGTGCCAAACGGCCAAACATCCAAGTCGCAAACGGGAGGGTCAAGATGCCGACGACAGCGATGATCTTGATCGATACCCCGTAAGGCAAGACGACGTCGACCAATAAAATCATTAGTGCCGGCACGACCATGTAGAAGCGGTATACAGGCAACCCCGCGTACCAGTCCATGCTCCATCCCGAGAGCCGCCAGTTGGTCAGCAGGTGATCGCGCAGAAATGCGGGGCCCCATACATGCGCACCCATATCGCCGCCGGTCGGCGTGTTATCACGCAAGATCAGATCTGGGTGCAGCGTCAGTAGCAAAAACATTGTCGCGCCGCCGATGATCACCATCGACGTCACGCGCATCCAATAGCCAGCGTCGTAAGCGCGAATCGTCTTGGCGCGGTCAGTACTGACTGGCGTGTCGTCGTTAATCGTTTGCTCGGTCATTGGATCATTCAAGTCGGTCACGGTCGATACCTTTTCGGAATCAGCGAGATCATCTGATGCTAACCAGTACGAGCGCCGTGGCGTTGAACGCCAGGTGCGCCCAGATCGACAGACCGAGCCGCTGGGTCTTTTTGAAACACCAGCCGAGCACCAAGGCAAAGGCAAACAAACCCGGAAACTCGATCGGGTTGATGTGCACAAGCGTGAACCACGCCGCCGTCACGAGCAGCGCTGTGCCGTGCCGAAATCGCTTCTGTAATGAGCCCTGGATGAAACCGCGAAACACCAGCTCTTCGACCATCGGCGCGCCGACCGCAACGACCACTGCTAACAAAATAATCCAGGCCCCTGCAGCGTTGTCGACCAAATTTGTGGCGCGCTCGTCGAGTTTGCTGTTGGCGAAGGCATCGGGGAACATCTGCTGAAACGGCCAGGTGACAAGGCCTACCAAAAAAATTTGACTAGCTACTCCGATCGGGATGCCGGCAAGGTCGCCGACCTTAAAACTGAGCGAAAACTCTTGCGCGAAATGCTTGCTCGCACCGCGCTTGGCGACGATCGTCAGCATCGCCACGCTCGGCAACCACATCGCCACAGCAGCCAACGCGAACCCCCAAGTCGGCGCGGCATCACCAGAAATATTGTCGGCCCCGAATATTGTCGCGACTACGACAGTGAGGACTGTCGACGCAAAGTACGCGCCGATCCACGCGATAACAATAAAGCCGAGACCGAAACCGACCCGCTCTTTGTCAGAAAATACATTGTTAGGAAATCCTGCGCCGGCGGGTGGACCCCACGGCGAATTGCTCATCCGGCGAGACGGTTGGGCACGACCACCATGAAACGATTGCGGCGATCTTCGAGACGCCAACCCGACGGCACGGTGGTTCTGTGCCCGTGGCGCTCGCACAGGTCGTAGGCGTGCGGGTCGCGTTCTTGCGCCAGGTCATCGACCCATACCAGCGCGCGGCTGTATTGATAGGTAAGCGTGATTGTTGCTACATCTGTGCAAGTTGTGCGAGAGCAATGTCGGGCCACGCCGTACACGCTAACAATTGCGGCTTTTGCAATCGGGGATTCTCGTGTTTAGCAAACCAGCCGTAGCATTGAGGTGTGCCGCAACTACCACCGCCACCACCCCCACCACAACCAGGCGCGCCAAAGCAATCTGGGCGAAGCCCCTTTAGGCGCGACGCGTCGAACGCCCCTGGCACCAATGACGCCAAAGAGCGCCCGTCGCTGCCGCGTTGGGCAGTGTGGGTTTTAATCGCGGTCGCTGGGGTGCTGATCATTGCCCCGCGAATGTGGCCAGCTTCGACGGCCGCGAAGGTTACTTACACAGAGTTTCTCGTGCTCGTGAAGAATAACGAGATCACCAAGATCGACATCAACAACATCAGCAATACGATCTCGGGCACAAGAAAAGACGGCACCGAGTTCGTCACGACCGGCGCCGCCGCGCTCTCGGATGCCGACGAAAAGTTGTTGAAAGACAACGGCGTCGACTACAACTACTCCTCGCCGCAGGGCAACTTCTTCACCAACATGCTCCCAATCTTGTTGCCGTTTTTATTGATCATGGGTTTCTTCATCTGGATGCAGCGGCGCGCAATGGGCCAGGCGGGCAGCATCATGTCGATCGGTCGCAGCCGCGCCAAGTCGTACAACGCCGACAAGCCGAGCACCACTTTCGCCGACGTCGCCGGCTACGAGGGCGTCAAGCAAGAAATCAAAGAGGTCGTCGACTTCTTGCGCATGCCCGAGCGCTTCAAAGAAATCGGCGCGCGCGTGCCTAAGGGCATTCTGCTCGTCGGACCTCCGGGCACGGGCAAAACCTTGTTTGCGCGCGCGATTGCGGGTGAGGCGGGCGTTGGTTTCTTGTCGGTCACCGGTTCTGACTTCATGGAAATGTTCGTCGGCGTTGGCGCGAGCCGCGTGCGCGACTTGTTTCAGCAAGCGAAAAAAATGGGTCGAGCGATCATCTTCGTCGACGAGATTGACTCGATCGGTCGCAAGCGTGGCGCGGGTTTAGGAGGCGGTCACGACGAGCGCGAGCAGACACTCAACCAGATGCTCGCCGAGATGGATGGCTTCGAAGCCACCGAGGGCATCGTGGTATTGGCCGCGACCAACCGCCCCGACATCCTCGACCCCGCGTTGTTGCGCCCGGGTCGCTTCGACCGGCAGATCATCGTGCCGCTGCCAGAAAGCAGCGAGCGCCTGGCGATCTTGAAGGTGCACTCTGTCGGCAAGCGCATGGGAGCCGACATCGACCTCGAGACAATGGCCAAGGCAACGCCTGGCATGAGTGGAGCAGACCTGGCAAACCTGGTCAACGAAGCGGCGCTGTTTGCAGTGCGCCGTGGGTCAAAAGAAATCGAACGCATCGACTTCGAAAACGCGCGCGACCGTGTCGTACTCGGGGCCAGTCGCGAGAGCCTCGTGCTCAATGCCCAAGAAAAGCGTGCCACCGCGTACCACGAGGGCGGACACGCGGTTTTGGCGACAGTCCTCCCCAACAGCGACCCGTTGCATAAAGTCACGATTTTGCCGCGCGGCATGGCGCTCGGCGTGACCTGGACATTGCCCGAAGAACGGCACACCTACTCGCGTGATTTTTTCGAAGACGTAATCTGCAAGGCCATGGGCGGCCGCGTTGCCGAGGTACTCGTATTCGGTCATCTCAATTCGGGTGCGGCTAATGACCTCGAGCAAGCCACTGGCATCGCCCGACGGATGGTGCGCGAGTGGGGAATGAGCGACGCAATAGGTCCGATGGCGTTTAGCGGCCAGCAACAGGTTTTCTTAGGCGAAGACTTGATGACGAACGGCCGCGAGTACAGCGACGAGACGGCCCGCAAAATCGACGAAGAGATCGGCAAAATTCTGCGCACGCAAGAAACGCGCGCCGGCGAGTTGCTTGCCAAACATCGCGACGGCCTCGACTTGGTCGCCAAAGAATTGCTCGAATTCGAGACCATTGACGGTGCGACAGTTGCCCGACTAGTTCAGCAGGGTCTCGGCGAGCGCAAAGAAAATATCGAGACGAATATTTAGCTTTCGCGCACTCGGGCCAACCCAGCCCACAAGTCAGTAGCAGTCACCGGCCCCAAGTAACTCTGCCGCACGACGCCACTAGCGTTGGCCATTAGCAAACACGGCACAGAGTCGATGGCGTAACGCTTGTGCAACTCGCGACGCTGCGAGTATTCAACGACCTGCACCGCGACCTGCTTGCTGGCCAGAACCTTGGCCTTGGCGGCCACGTCAGTGCAGGAATTACATGTTGAAGAGGTGAACACAACAACCAGCCACTCGGCATCAGGTTGCAAAAAATCGGCGCGGTCTAGTTGCGTCGGAGTTTCAGATCTTGCCTGCGTCGGGGCATCAGTTGCGCGTCGACGCGAGATCTCCCCTGCGGCAGCGGCAGCGGCGACAACGAGCGCGATCACGGCAAGTCGGAGCATCTGCAAACCTTCTACGAGCTTTATTCAGCCTGGAGGCGTCGAAGCTACGGACATCGGTATCAGCGGTAGCGCGTGTACCGCGCTGCGGCCGATCAATTCGTGACCGCGAGACAGCAACCGCTGTACGATCACCGGCGCCGTCGCCTGAAAGATGATCTCGCTTCTGGGCAACCCGACTGGCACAGTGATGATCGCTATCCCGCTGGCGGGCACAACCACTTTGTCGAGCCCAGTTAGCGGCACAGCACCCGCCGGCCCGACAGATTGCACGCTGATCGAGACTTCGTCAGCCGTCGTGTTGAGCACTACTACAGCGCCTTCAAGGCCGGCTAAAACGCCAGACGGTGCAAACCATGTCGTAGAAGCGGCCGATGCCGGCATCCCGAGCACCACCGACGTCGCCACCGTATTGCCCTCGCGGCGATTTTTCACTTGCTCGACGACGATGTCGTCGAGCATTTTGACGGCGTCGCTGCCCGCAGTGTCATTGCCGGTAGCGACACCCATGTCTGATGTGGCAACAAGAATTCCGTATCGGCCGTCGGGCAACGACGGCAACTTACCAGTGTCGAGCGTGACAACTCGACCTGCTGGCGCGGTAATCATTGCGGGCGCAAGCGCCGCAGCGACGTCTCCCGAAGTGATGAACACGATGCTGAGTGAACGGTCGGTACTGCCCGGATTGAAGATCACCAATTGCTCGGAGACATTGGGGTTCTTCTCGCCGTCGGCGAACCACCACTGCGGGCTAGTCGCCGACGCGCCGAGCGACATCGTGTAACCCAAGCGACCCTCTCCGAGAAAATGCTGCGAGCGACCTGCAATCAAGCGACCGGAAGACGCGCGCACTGCGACCGCCAAAACTTTTTCGTTGCGCGCACCCTGCTCGTCCATCGCCAAGACCGTCACCGATTGTGGTGGCAACACGAACCCCTGCAAGTTGGCAGGCTCTCGTTTGGTCTCGAGCGTTACGAAACTAATGTCAACGACAGTCGCATCTGTGAACGGATTCGTGAGCACGATTTGTTCGATGCTGTTGGCACCAGTGAAACCGTCGGCGAAGAACCAATCTTGTGCGGGCGCGTTCGCGCACAGCGCCACCGAGTCGCCGGCCAAGTGCTCGACATGCTGTTCGACGATGCCAGCCGTACCGTTAAGTTCGACCACCGCACTGACAAACGAAGACTTGATTCCGCCGATGGCGTCGACCGCCACGCTGGATCGCGCGGGAACGAGCAACGCAGTGATTACAGGCGCCTGGTCCTTACTCAGCAGAGTTACGGTGCCAGTGATGTCGTTATCTGACGAATTAGCAATCGATATCGAGCCCGAGATCGAACCGCCGTTGGTCGGCACGCCTGGGCAATACCACGACGTCGTCAGGCGTGTGCCGCCAACGACCACTGGCACAGCCTGCTGAAGTTCTGCACTACCCGCTATTTGCGTTTTACGTTGGTGCGCGACGTCAAAGTACACGAGGTAGCCGCCGATGCCAAGCACAACGACCAAGGCGACTAGCCGTCGAATCACGCTCATGCGCCGACCTCGGTGATGCTCACTTCGACGCGCTGTATTGACCCGCGCCAGCGTCGTCGCAGGCGTCGAGCGTCTACCGATATGGCTACCAACCCGAGCCACATTGCCAACTGCACGAATACGAAGAGCAGATGCAGCCACGGCGTCGAATACACCAATTTGGCTGACCCGCCGACGGGCAAGTCGAACGCCGTGCTACCACCGAAGGCAACGCGCGGAGCCACTTCTGCGTTGCCGATCACGAGCCGCATATTGGCCGTGAATGGCGCGGCGAGATGCACTGTTCCGGCAAACAATTCACCGAGGGGCTTTTCGTTGATGTCCGTGGCGTAAGGTAGCGCCCTTGCAGCGCCCAGCGAACTGCTCAGCAGCGCATCTTCGCCGCCTTGCGAACTAATCAGCGCAGTTGCCTCGTCGAGTACCGCCAGCGTCGGCAGCCAGGCTGCATTTTCATAGATCACTAAATCGCTGGCCGAATACACGCGTTGAAAGTCGAGTTGCGCGGACAGCGAGTCCAGCAGATGGGTCGGTACGGGAAGCGGATTTTCTACCGACGAAACGCCACCATCGATTAGCGGCACGATGATGTAACGCACGGCCAACGGCGCCAGCAATCTGCCGCCCAGGGACGTGCTCTTCGAAACGATCGCGGCGATCGCCATATCCAACGAAGAATTCATTTGCGTTCGCGGGCCTCGCCACCTACTGGTCATAGTCAGTTCGCCGTCGCTGGCTACTGCGTATGAAATATTTGTGTTGTAGCTAGCGATGCTCTGGCTAGGCAATTGCAGCACGCGCGCATCACCGATGTAAAGGTTGTTGTAATCGCCCTCTATCGGGTCTGTTGGCAGTTGCACCAGTAACTGGGCAAGCGAAGTCTTGGGCTGCTGCCAGCGACCGTTGGCGGCGTTCACAAAAGTGGGGAGTATCGAAACCAAAATCGAAATCACGACGACCCAACCGAGCGGCTGGCGCCACCCAAAAACGTCTCGGTTCAAATCGTCTGTCACCGCAGCGACACAGTTGCCGCTCGCAATTGCTAAACCGGCCGCGACAATGACCAATAACACCGCTGGTTCGGGCGTCGAGATGCCAAGCAGTCCGTGGCCTGCGGCGACTATTACTGCCCCCGCACCCACGACTAGCGCGGCCGAGCGGGCGGCCCAAACAAATCGTGTCGCGCCGACGATTACAAGGCCCACAGCGACCGCGAGGTAGAGACCGAGCACGACTGCGCCGAGGCGCACGCGGCCGAAGTCCAGTCGCGCCAAATTGAAGATACTGATGCCATCACCCGAACTCGTCGTCGAGCCTGTCAGCCCATTCCACACATTGTCGTCGAGCATCGAGTTCAGCCACGGCACCTGCACAACAGTCGCGCCGAGAGTCGCGACCATGCCAAACAGTGCGGCCCACATCATTGAGCGCACCTTCGTACCCGCCAGCAGATCGCCGATCAGCCAGAGCGCCGACACAAGTGCGATGACAATAACGAACGATGGCACGAACGCTGCAACTGTGCCCGTCAGCAGAACCCCTCTAGCAAATAGTTGGCTGCGCTGATTAGTGGATTGCTGCGCCGATGAGTTAGAGAAGTATCGAAGCATCCACGGAGTTGCCGCGTAACACAACAACACGCCAAGACGACCGTGAGCGATCGCTAGGTACGGCAGCGGCACGGCCCCGTAGACAATTGCGCCTGCGAGTCGCGCGCGCGAGTTTGCAAACACCGCGCCGAGGCTGGCCATGCCCAGGCAACCGGCGACAACAGCGCCTAATACGACAACCGTCTGCAACAACGCCAACTTGCCGAGCAACAACATTTGCCCGAGCGCCATCAACACGTGCGCGGTCGGTTGGGCGCCGACCGCGCCGAAGCCGACACTCGACCAATCGCTCAAGTAACCGCCAAGCAGGTGCCCAATTGATTCTGAGCCGCTCCGCATTGGCAACATCTCGCCAACGGCGCTAACACCTCCAGTGATAATGCCACGGCTGCCCAATAAAAAGACTGCGGCGGCCATAGATGCGGCAATTGTCGTCGCCCGTGCACCCCGACCCAGTCGACTGCCACCCTGGCGATCTTTCATTACGATCTGCTGGGCAGCCGCGCGACGATTGCGCAAGAAGCGCGCGAACCGCGCGTTGCCTCGCACTTGCAGATCGTGAATATCGTCGGCCTCGATGCGCCTGTACGGGCGCACTTGTCTGCGGCGCTCCACGATGTACTTAGCGTCCAACACCACTGCCGCGGCAGCGCGTAACACCGCCAGCGAGGCGCGCACCCCGCCGGTAAATACTCCGACGACCGCTTCGACAAGTGATGTCACGATCAACTGCACCATGATCACTGGCAACTGCAGCCGGCCAGAAAGCGTCGCGACGGTGCGCACGCGGTACCTGGCCTCGAGTGCGGGTCGCGAAAGATCGAGGTTGCGCTCACCGAACTTCTCGCGGTGGCGCGCGACTGCCGCTGGCACCACGAGCACCCGAGCGCCGCTCAAGTGCGCACGCCAACAAAACTCTAAATCTTCGCCAAAGAACGGAATGTCGGGCGCGAAGCCGTCAAGTTCACGAAACAAATCGGCGCGCACCAAAATGCACGCCGATGGAAGAAAGAAAACATCGCGCACCGCGTCGTGCTGCCCTTGGTCGCGCTCGTGAGGTTCGATGAGCGTGTCGATCTCGCCGATGCAATCGGCGCCAAGACCGACGTGCTGCAACAGCGTCGGGTCTTCCCACTGCACCAGCTTGGGGCCCACTACCCCAGCGTTAGAGCGAAATAGTTCTTCGACCATTTTCGAAAGCGCATTAGAACGCAACTCAACGTCGTCGTGCATTATGCAAAAGAAGCCACTCTCGCCCTCGACGATTCGCAACACCTGGTTCATAACGGGCCCATAACCAGGGTTGCCCTCAATTATCCGAATGATCGCGCTCGGCAACACTTGGCGAATTTCGGTCGTGAGCGCGTCGACTGACGAATCAGAGGTAATGAAAAAAACCGTCTGCAGTTTGGGGTAGTCCTGGGCCGCGATGCCGGCCAAGGTCTCGGCGAACCAAGACTCGGGCTGATGCGCCAAGACCGCCAAAACAATGCTTGGTGCCCCAGCCTGGGGGCTGAATCCAACTGAAGTCACGATTGAGTAAGGCTACTGCCACCCCTGTGACGCCTACCTCTATTAGCCAAATTATGCCGTTAGCCAAAATATGCCGTTAGCCATAGTATGTAACTCAAATGGATACCAAATTGTTGGCAAAAATGGGCTGCTTGTCGAAGCTGACACCACCATCATTTGACGTGTCCGGAATATTCCCTGACTTCAAATCTGACGTGATTAGGGATGCCACGGTTCGCGTCGCCAAAGATACCGCCTACATCGCGATCGGGTTTAGCGTGCTCGCCTTTCAAAAGCTGCAGGTGCGTCGACGTGAATATTTCGGCGCCAATAAATAGCGAGCCGGGTAAGTCGCGCGCCACACTGCCTGAGGGCACGGTGTCTGTCGGTATTGGTTTTCTAATCGCCGGCATTTCCGCCTACGCGTTTTTCAAAGTCGGCCAACAGGCGCTCGGGCAAGACGGCTTCAAACCGATCGTGACGATGTGGTTCGTCGCCTTCGCCCTAGCCCCCGGCGTGTTCCTGCCGCTCGAGCAAGAGGTCAGCCGTGCGATTGCGCACCGCCGGGCACTCGGTCAGGGCGGGCTACCGGTCGTGCGCAAGATGATCCCGCTAGCAATCGGCGCCGTCATCGTGCTAGTTGCCCTCACCGCGCTCGCCTACCCAGCGATCACCAAGTACCTTTTCGATGGAAACGGCGTGATCACAATGTGCCTCGCGCTAACAATGGCCACCTACGCGCCGTTTCACTTGGCGCGCGGCATTTGCTCGGGCACGGGCCGCTTCGCCAGTTACGGATTGGTCATCGGCGTCGACGGTGCAACGCGCGTTATTGGTTGCACTGTGCTGTGGCTCACGGGCGTGCAGACCGTTGGCCTTTACGCGTTGGTGATCGCGCTCTCACCGCTAGCCGGCATTCTCGCTGGCGTCGCTAGAGGCGGACTGCGCAACGACGACGGGCCACCGGCCACGTGGTCAGAGATAACGCCGAATTTGAGTTGGCTGCTGGTCGGTTCGTTGCTCTCTCTGGGGCTAATTAATGCCGGGCCGATCACGGTTGACTTACTCGGAAGTCACAGCGAAGCGGCCGTTGTCACCAGATTCGGCAACGCCGTGATTTTCGCGCGCATCCCATTATTTTTATTTCAGGCCGTGTGGGCCGCATTGTTGCCACGCCTCGCCCACCTCGCCGCGCAAGACAACCTCAGCGAGTTTCGCCATGGCCTCAAGCGCTTGCTGATGTTGGTCAGCGTCGTCGGGGTGCTTGGCGTTGGCGGCGCCTATCTCGTCGGACCACAGCTGCTCAACTTTGTCTACGAAGGATTAGTTGATCGCCGCACGATGACGCTGTTGGCTCTTTCTAGCGCGCTGTGTATGTTCGCGATCGCAATCGCCCAGGCGGTGATCGCCCTACACGGTCACGCCCTAGTCGCAGTCGGCTGGCTACTTGGTTTTGCCACGTACTTACTAGTGGTCTGGTTGTCGAGTGACGACCTCTACCTGCGGGTCGAACTCGCTTTGGTCAGCAGTTCGATCGTGGCGCTGGCGTGCTTCGCGATTTCGCTGCGCACACTGTTGCGTCATGGCGCCAAACCCGACGATGTCGACGAAGTCGCGGCGACCGTACTCTAGCTAGCGCGATTTTTTAGTTAGCGCGATTTTTTAGCCGCTTGGTCTCGTACTCAAGATCGTGAGCGACCATCATCTCAACTAGCTGCACAAATGAAACTTCGCGCTCCCAGCCCAATTTCTCGCGCGCCTTGGTCGGGTCGCCGATTAGTAGGTCGACCTCCGCGGGGCGCAAAAACTTTTTGTCGAGCTTCACATACGGGTGCCAGTCGCCGAGACCAACCTTGTCGAACGCCAGCGTCAGAAACTCTTCGATCGAGTGCGTCTCGCCGGTCGCGATCACGTAGTCGTCGGGCTCATCTTGCTGCAACATCATCCACATCGCCTTGACATAGTCGCCGGCGTAGCCCCAGTCACGCTTGGCCTCAAGGTTGCCGAGTGCAAGTTCTGACTCGACACCCAGTTTGATGCGCGCCGCAGTGTTCGTGATCTTACGCGTCACGAACTCGAGGCCGCGTCGCGGGCCCTCGTGGTTAAATAAAATTCCGGAGCAGGCGTACATGCCGTAACTCTCGCGGTAGTTGACCGTGATGTCGTGACCGTAGACCTTGGCCACGCCGTAAGGCGACCGCGGGTGAAACGGGGTCATCTCGGTCTGGGGCGTCTCGCGTACCTTGCCGAACATCTCTGACGAAGACGCTTGGTAAAACCGAATTGGGTTGTTGGTCAGACCGCCGACCATGCGCACGGCCTCGAGCGCGCGCAATACGCCAAGCCCAGTGACGTTGCCCGTCAACTCGGCCTGGTTGAACGACATCGCTACGAACGAAATTGAGCCGAGGTTGTAGAACTCGTCTGGCTGGGCGTATTCGAGCGCGGTGACGATGCTGGTCAAATCGGTGAGGTCTCCTGGCACTATCTCGACATATGGAAACTCGTCGCGCAGCAACTCGGCGCGCGGGTTGTGCTGGCCCTTCATCATGCCGAACACCTTGTAGCCCTTGCCGTGCAAGAACTCGGCGAGATGGCGACCGTCTTGGCCTGTGATGCCAGTGATGAAGGCTTTGCGCATAAGGACACCAAATCTATCAGTGCACTCCTAAACGTTGACGCCTTGTCGCGTCAAGCCAGTTCTGCCTTTACGCTGAGCGACATGATCACGGTGTTGGCAGGCGGGGTCGGTGCGGCACGTTTTCTACGCGGCCTCGTGCGCACAGTTAATCCGAGTGAAATTACCGCGCTCGTCAACACAGGCGACGACACCGTGCTCAACGGCTTACACATTTCCCCAGACATCGACACCGTCACCTACACGCTTGCCGAAGCGATCGACCCGCAGCGCGGCTGGGGTCTGCGCGATGAGACTTGGGCGGCGATGGAGGCCTTACAGAAATATGTCAAGGTCCGCCCAGCGGGTTCTGTCGCCGCGCCAGACTGGTTCAACCTTGGCGACAAGGATTTGGCCACGCACTTTTACCGCACATCTCGCCTTGACGAGGGCGCCACACTGAGCGAAGTGACCACAGAGATCGCCTGCGCGTGGGGGTTGTCAGTGCGGCTTGTGCCGATGTCGAACGACACTGTCTCGACTCGCGTCACTCTTGCACAAGATTGTGCAGCGGGGTCGCGCGGCGCGAGCATCAGCTTTCAAGAATATTTTGTTAAGCACCGCCACGACATTCCAGTTAGTAAGATCGATTTCGTCGGCGCGTCAACCGCCGCGCCGCTCGGGCTTGACGAGTTGCGGGACGCAGAGACAGTCGTTATCGCCCCATCTAATCCGCTCGTTTCGATCGGACCGATACGCGCACTGCAAGGGGTGAACGAGATCTTGGCCAAACGCCGCGACTCGGTCGTCGCGATTTCGCCGATCGTTGCCGGAGCCGCGCTGAAGGGCCCCGCCGACAGAATGATGAGCGAACTCGGCCTCGAAGCCACCGTCGCCGGCGTCGCCAAACTTTACGCGCCGATTTGTGGAACACTCGTGATCGATGCCGCGGACGAAAACCTGGCCAGCCTCGTCGAGGCCGAGGGCATGCGCTGCGTGGTCACCAACACGATCATGAGCACGCCCGAGATCACGACCGAACTTGCGCGCACAACGATTCGAGCGTGGCGATGAACCGCTTAACGGTCTGGGGCATCGAAGGCATCGGCGAAATTAAACCTGGCGATCAACTCGGCGAGATCATCGTTGAGTCGTGCCGTAGCGAGCCCAACGGGCCACTGTTAGACAACGATGTCGTCGTCGTCACGCAAAAGATTGTCTCTAAGGCCGAAGGTCGCCTCGTGCAGATCGACCCCGACGACCCCGTAAGCCACAAGCAACTCGTCGAAGACGAAGCCGTGCGCATCGTGCGCCGCCGGGGCGACCTGATCATCACCGAAACCAAACACGGCTTCGTTTGCGCCAACTCTGGCATCGATCTTTCGAATGTCGAGCACGGGTACGCAGCACTGCTACCAATCGACAGCGACCGCTCGGCGCGCCGCATTCGCGACATCATCTTCGCCCAACTAAATGTGCGCGTCGGCGTGATCGTCAGCGACACATTCGGCCGCCCGTGGCGCAACGGCCTCACCGATGTCGCCATCGGCGTCGCGGGCATTGCTGGCGTCGTCGACCTGCGCGGCACGCCCGACGCGACTGGGCGCATCATGAGCGTCACCGAGGTCGCTGTCGCCGACGAATTGGCCGGCACTGGCGAACTGGTGATGGGCAAGTCGTACGGCATTCCCGTGGCGATCGTGCGCGGCGCCGACGCCTCGTGGTTTAGAGACTCTTCGATCAAAGAGATCGTGCGCAATCCGCAAGAAGATTTATTTCGCTAACAGGTTTGCAGCAAAAAATCTGTCAGCGGTTTAGCAGTTCATCGATGCCGTCGCCAAGCAACGTCCACGGCTTCCACCCCAACTGAATTCGGGCCCGCACCACCGATACTGCCAGACGTTGCAGGTCGCCCGGCCGCGCCGGCTCCTGGCGCATTTGCAATGTCGAACCGACGGCCATCGTCTTCCACAAACTTTCGATGGACGTTTGCACGCCCGTGCCGATATTGATCACGAGTCCGCCGCCCTTTGTGCTGGCTCGAGCGAGCGCGTCGCTAACGTCATCGATGTACACGAAATCGCGGGTTTGCTTGCCGGTGCCGTATTGGATGGGCCGTCGCTTACTCACGATCGCTTCGGCGAACGCCCCGACCACGCCGTCTTGGGCGCGTTGACGAGGGCCGTAGACGTTGGCCAGAGCCAGTGCTGTGAACTCGATGTCGTGGGTCTCGCGGTACACGCCGAGCAACTCGATTACCGTGTTGGCCATCACGTGGCTCACTCCGATTGCGGTTGATGCAGAACCTTCTTTGACCGGCAAACTGCGCGCCGGCACCTCGCCATACAGCAGTCCGGCGGGCACGGCGATGACGATCTTGCGCACGCCGTTGAGTCGCGCGGCCTCAAGCGCCGCCAGCACCAGCGCCGCAGAATGCAGCGCGACAGCGGTCTCGGTGGCACTCGGTGGCAACACCGCTAGGTGGTAAATAACGTCGGGCTGGCGCAACCCGACCAGTTCTGTGAACTCTTGGCTCATTACATCGAGGTGATGAAACCTCAGGCCAGCACCCCGCGATCGTGCTGCGGCGAGATTTGATAGCGACCCCGTCGACAGATCATCGGCGACATCAACGAAGTGCCCGTCGGCGAGAAGTCGATCGACCAAGTGCGACCCGACAAATCCAGCGCCGCCCAATACCAGCATCTTCATTGGCGCTGCTGCCGTCGGCCTCATATTTTTATGTGGTGGAGTCTGGCGATGGCACTCGCGCATCAATTAGCTGTTCTCCAAAACCGACGACGCCTTCGCTGCCGATCAGGCAGCCGTGCAACTTGGCGTGATCCTTAACTTCGCCCATCACCGCGCTGTCGACGATACGAGTATTTGCGCCAATGATGGCGCCCGGCAACAACACCGACGCCTTGATAAGCGCATTTGACCCCACTCGCACCCCAGCGCCGACGACGCTGTCGACGATGCGCGCGTTCGACGCAACGATCGCGGTCGGGTGCACGGCCTTAGCGCCGCCCGCATTGCCTCTGCTCACCCAATCCAAGTTGGCACGAATATATGTGTCGGGCCTGCCAGCATCGATCCAATAATCAGTCGTTGACATTGCAAACAGTTCGCCCGCGCGAGCCATTTCAGGAAATGTCACGCGCTCAATCGACAGTGGCGAATCGCCAGGCATGCGATTAAGCGTCGAAGGCTCGAGTACGTAAGTGCCCGCACTGATCTGGCAGCTTGTCGTTTCGCCGGGCTTGGGTTTTTCGACGAAGCGTTGCACCTTGCCTGCCTCGTCGGTCTCGACTACCCCATATTGCGACGCATCTATAACCGGCGTCAGGTGAAGCGTGCCTAGAGCGCCGTGCGACCTGTGAAACGCGACGAGCGAGGCAACATCGAGATCGCAGATCACATCGCCGTTAGCGACGATGAATGTCTCGTCGATTTCGGCGTGACGAGCCGCGAAACCAATCGCCCCCGCAGTATCGAGCGGCGAGTCTTCAACCGCGTACGAAAGTCGAACGCCGCCGCAGATGTTGTCGGGAAACGCGTCGAGAAACGGTTGCGGCCTGAAGCCGAGAGATAGCACCGCATCTGTAACGCCACCGGCCGCGAGAGTGTTCATCAACCGTTCAAGAATCGAGACGTGCACAACCGGCAACAGCGGTTTGGGAACACTGAGAGTGAGTGGCCGAAGGCGGGTTCCGAACCCACCGACGAGCACTACGGCTTGCATCGCCTTATGGCTTGGTGATCAAACTTGCGAGATCGGTCGAACTGTCTGGCTGCGGCGGCTGCGCATCTTTGGCAACGAAGGCCAGCGCAATTACCATGCCATCACCAGTGAGGCGCACATCATTAAGACCGGCGATGCTCAACTTGTTCGCCGTAGACGTGTAGTCATCCCAGACGATCACTTCAAGTTGGGCATCTTGCAATTTGCCATCGGCCCCGGGGCACTTGGTATCGCGCTCCGTGATCTTCTCACCATTATTAATCGTCTTAGGAAACGTCACCGAGTCGTCGGTGACGGTGATGCCGTACAAGTCAAACAGCGTGCCCGTCTTGGCGCGGCGCTCGCCCGCCAAAATCTGCGGCTGCCAACTGATCACACCCGCCTGGGCGATTGTTGCACCGGTCTTAAGTGTGGCGAGGTCGGTGTTGGCCGATCCGGTTTCGGGAAATCCAGTCAAGTACGCGTCGCACTTGTAGACACCGAACGAGGCGTAGTAAGTAGCGTCGGCAGCGGCTGTTATTACTGTGTTAGTGCTCTGGCGCGCGTAGGTGACGAGCGCCGCGCCCAAGATGAGCACGGCCGCGACAACGGTCGGGAAGAGAGTGCCGCCCTGAAAGCGGATCTTCTTCCCTTTGCCCTTTTCAGCAAGGCGGGCAACTTTTTCTGCTGATGATGATCTGGCCACGAAGACGAAATGCTACCGCGAGATGCGCGGTTTAACGAACAGTGCCTCGTACGCGAGAGCCACCGCCTCGGGAGACATCTGGTTGGCAACCCACTGGCGGCCGTTAGCCCCCATCTCGGCGCGCAGATCAGGCCTCTCCGCCAGAGCGCGAATTGCGCCTATAAATAGCCGGGGGTCGTCGGGGGCAACAGAAACGCCCGCCCCGCTTGCGCTCAACATTCGCGGGATCTCGGTGTCGGCGTCGATCGCGGCAATAATCGGTCGACCGGCAGCAAGTATCGAATATGTTTTTGATGGCACACTCACACTGGCTAGGCCGGCACGAAGCGGTACGACGTGGATGTCAGCCGAAGCCAAAACCTCTGACAAGCGCTCGATCGGCTGATACTCCACAAAGTGCACGTTGCGCAGGTTGCGGGCAGACTCGCGCAACGTGTTACGTGCCGCGCCATCGCCGTTGATTACAAAGTGACATTGCCCCAACTCTGCGGCGGCCGCGATAACCATGTCGAGCGACTGCGAGAATCCGACGTTGCCCGCGTACATCACGATCACTTCATCGCCGAGGCCAAGTTCGCAACGGTATGGCGTCATCCTGTCTTGCGGTGTAATCGCCGCGGTATCAACGAAATTGGGGATCACGTGCAGCGCGCCGCGATGGCTAGGCGCGACCTTCTCAGATATGTTGGTGAGCAAGTCGCTAGACAATACGACGACGGCATCAGACTTGTTGTAGCTGACGCGCTCTAATAATTTTGCCGCCGCGATAATTCTCTTGTTCGTGATCGCGCCAGTTCGCACTGCGGCATCGGGGAACACGTCTTGAATGTTGAACACCAGCAGCGCGCGCCGCAACGTCGCCACGAATCTGCCAGTGAGGCCGAGCGTCAGCGGTGGCGACATTGCTAGCACGCCATCGATTCGCTTCGACCGAGTTTTATTGCGGCCTGCGCGCAACGCGCAGAACCCAACGATCGCGCTGAACAATCCAAACCCGATCGCGCGGCGCAACAAGTTTTGCTTTGTCTTGCCAGGGAACGGGTGCACGCGGGTAATACTCCCCCATGCCGTTTGCTCGACTCGCCACAGCCTGCCTCTCCAAGTGTCCTCAATCGCATGCGCGCGGTACCACGGCAACGAAGTGACTACGTGCAACTCGTGTCCGAGCTCGGCAAGTTCGTGCACAATTCGCGTCATCACCGCGCCCGTCGGGGCCATGTCGGGCTCGAAGTGCGGGCACAGTACGACTAGTCGCAAACGAATTTTGCTCGCGCTCATTTAAGATTCCCGCGAGCGTTAAGTGCGCCGGCATAGGCACTGCACAAATCTTGCGCCGACATCGTGTCGGTGTATTGCGTCGCGCGTTGCAAGCCAAGTTGCGTCATCTCGGCGCGTCGCGCGCGCACTACATCCAACGCGCCTGCCCACGCTCCGACTTGTAGCGGCAGGTTTAGGCCCGACCCACCAAGCACCTCGACTACGGCGGCCTGATCACTCGCAATCACAGGCGTGCCCATCTTCATCGCTTCGAGCACGGGGGCACCGAAGCCCTCGTAACTGCTCGGAAAGACAACTGCCAGAGACATCTTGATCATCCCGTCGCGGTCGTCGGCGCCGACACGCCCGATGCGCACGACGCGATCTTGCAGACCGAGATCGACAACCTGTTTTTGTATCGATGCCTCGGCGCGGCCCGCGCCGCCCGCGAATACCAGCCGCAGACTCGGATCTGACCAATGGGCGCTCATCACCTGCAACAAGAACTCGTGATTCTTGTGCGGATGCGTGATCGCGGGCATGAACAACACGTCTCCAGCGCCAAGATCGAATCGCGAGCGGAGTTCGGCCTCTGGGGTCGCATTGGCGCCGAGGGCGGGCGAGACACCATGCCGCACTACGTGAATTTTTTCGGGCGAAACGCCGAACGAATCGGCGAGAGTCGAGGCAACGTACGCGCTCGGCACGGCCACCGCGTCGCTTCTTCGCAACGAAGATGGCACGCGATTGCGCAGGTAGCGCAACTTGTAGTTGCTGAAGTACTCGGGGTATGTCAGGTACTGCACGTCGTGCACCGTCAACAGCGTGGCACCCGTCGTTGGCGTCGGCAGCGCGCCGCCGCCGTGGTGCACGATGTCGCTGCCCCGAGTCTTGCCGACCAGCCATGTGTTTTCTAACAAAACTCGGGCTTCGCGACGACGACAACCTGAAGGCGCCTCGACGACTCTATGGATTGCCCGTAACTCTGGGTGCGCCGCCGAAAAGCCGCGCGGCGCATAAACCGTCACCTCGTACGGCGAGTCAATCGCGCCGAGTCCGCTTAGTTGGCGCACCAAATATTCTTCGCTGCCGCCGACCTTGCCGGCGATACACCACAACATGTTCACCGCCACCGAAATTTTATTGCTCATAACAGCACTTCGTCATACGCGTGTGCGGTCAACTCTGCCGTGTGCGCCCATGTCGCCGTCAACGCCCGAGCCCTGCCCAGCACTGCCAACTCGTCATGATCGCGAAGTGCCCGCTCGATGCCATCCCAAATACTTTCGGCGCTGTAAGGGTCTACGAGCACGGCGGCGCCGTTGGCGACCTCTTCCGTAGAAGTACCACTGCTGGTCACGACCGGCGTGCCCTGCGACATCGCCTCCAAGATCGGCAGGCCAAATCCTTCCCACACCGACGGGTAACACATCACGCGGGCACCGGCATAAAGACCAGCCAAATGTTTTTCATCCACAAAACCAATGAACTGCACATTCGCGCCGGGCTGGATATCTAGTTCGCCCCAGCCCTCGGAACCAGCAATAACCAACACCGGCGCCTCGGGATGATTGCTGATCGCCTCGACCAAGCGGGCCAGATTCTTGCGCGGTTCAAGCGTGCCGACAAACAGTAAATACTCGCTCGGCAACGAATACGCCGCGCGCGCCTTAGCGATGTCGTCATCTAGAGCGATTGCGGCGCGCACGCCAAGAGTTACGTGACGCACGCGGTCTGGCGAGAAACCAAACTCGAGGCAATCATTCACGGTGGCGAACGACGAGCACAGCACCATCGCCGCACGCTTTTTTAAAACCTGCAGGCTGCGGCGAAACACGTTGTTGCCGCGGCGCGTAAAAAACTGGGGATGGTGCAAGAACGCGCAGTCGTGCACGGTTGCGATCATCGGCACACGGGTCGCAAACGGAATCAGCGAGGTGCAATGCAAAATGTCGATCGATCCAAGGGTTCGCTCGACGAACGGACGATTGAAGCGCAGCGAAGCCTCGTATAACAAGCCACCCGCAAGCGGCAACTGGCGTACCTCGCACGTCGGCGCGAAGGCTTCGAGCGGCGCCACAGAATGTTTGCCGGCGACGCCTAACAATGAGATGTCTTCGCGCACGCTGGGCATCTCGCGGGCCACTTCTATCGCCGCCACGGCCGTGCCGCCAGGCACTTGGTGCCAGCACTGCTCAAGTGTGTAGCCGACTCGCACGCCTCTATTGTGCCAACTCAGTATCCTGTTGCCTATGACCTCGGCGAGCGCCACTGCAGAATCGCGCACCTATTGGGCTAATCGGACTGTCGTCGTCACCGGCGGCAACGGTTTTCTCGGCTCACATGTCGTCGCAACTTTACGCAGCGCTGGCGCCAACGTCGTCGCGCCGCGCAGGCTCGAAGCCGACTTCACCAAGTTCGGCGTCGCCGAGCAATTATTCACTCAGCATCAGCCGAGCCATGTCGTGCACCTGGCTGCACGCGTCGGGGGCATCGGCTACAACCAAGTCGCGCCCGCGCAGTTGTACCTCGACAACTTGCTGATGGGCACGTACGTCATCGAGGCCGCCCGCCAAGTTGGCGTGCACAAGACTGTGCTGCTGGGTACCGTCTGTTCGTACCCAAAATTTACGCCAGTGCCATTTCGCGAAGAGTCGTTGTGGGACGGCTTCCCCGAAGAGACCAACGCGCCGTACGGCATCGCCAAGAAAGCAATGTTGATGCACGCGCAAGTTAACGCCCAGCAATATGACCAACATTTCGCGTTTCTGATTCCGACAAACCTGTTCGGCCCCGGCGACAAGTTTCACGAGTCGGTCTCGCACGTCATCCCCGCCTTAATCAAAAAATGTGTCGAGGCAAAAGAGTCTGGGCTCGACAAAATTTCGGTGTGGGGCACCGGCACAGCGAGTCGCGACTACCTCTTCGTGCAAGACGCCGCCGACGCCGTTGTGCTCGCCGCGCAGTTGCGCGACAGCGCAGAGCCTCTCAATTTGGGCAACAACCGCGAAATAACTATCCGCGAAACCGCCGAGACGATTGCGCGAATAGTTGGCTTCGGTGGCGAACTCGCATGGGATTCGACGCGCCCCGACGGTCAACCACGACGCCGAGTCGACGCCACTCGCGCCGAAGCAGAACTCGGCTGGCATGCCAGTACCGATTTCGAAGACGGCCTCAGGCGCACAGTCGAGTGGTACTTGGTGAATCGCGAGTACGCCGAAAAAGAGCCCGAATAATCGCGTGAGCCAACTACCCCCACCGCAACTGCCGGCACCGCTGCCGCGCGCAAGTGCCCCGCGTGTTACCAACCCGCGCGACAAGCAACGCAACAACTCACGCTCGTCATCCCCGTACCCAGTTGCCAATGCGCTGATTGCAATCAACTTAGGAATCTTCGCGTGGATGGGACTCACCAACTCGAGCACGCTCGGTATGAACGGCGGCATCTCTGATGAGGCTTACCTGCTCGGCGTATCGCGCGATTTCATCGCCCAGGGCGAGTGGTATCGGATGGTCAGCAGCGGTTTCGTGCACTTCGGCATTTTGCACGTGGCGATGAATATGTACATCTTGTACCATCTCGGCCGCATGCTCGAGCCGTCACTCGGCTCGTTCAAGTTCGGCCTCGTTTACTTCGCATCATTGCTGGCTGGTTCGACAGGCGCACTGCTGCTCACGCCAAATGCATTCACTGGCGGTGCGTCGGGCGCGGTGTTTGGCCTTATGGCCGCCGCTGTCGTCGGCATGCGCCAACGCGGCGTGAATCCGTTTCGCACGGGTCTCGGCGCGACCTTCGCCATCAACATCATTTTCACGCTGGCGATCCCTGGCATTTCTGTCGGTGGGCACTTCGGCGGCGCGCTCGCTGGCGCGGCCTGCGGCGCCGTGTTGTTTGCGCCGCGCCAGTGGCGCTTACCGAACTGGGCGCAAATCGCGACGCCGCTGGCGGTTGGCGCCGCCGCAATTGCCGTGGTGTCGTTATACATCGTGCGTTAACAAACCCTCTGGTTGAGCCTCATTTCTCTGGGAGTGACACTACTGATTCGGCATGCTTTATTATTCGTTTTATTTCTGAATTTGAATTTACGGAAATTAACTCAATTTCCGGATGATTCTTAGCAAACACCCGAAATATTTCATCTGCAAATGCTCGCCCAATTGTCTTTACTTCGTGAAAGTCAAGCAAGACTATTTTGAATAATTCAACTCGAGCAAGCAATCGTTTGGCCTGGGAACGAGAAATTAGGTCACTGTCCACATATTGTGCGAGTGACACGGGTACAACAGTCTTGTTAAATCCAAAATCGTCCCCTCCGGTGTACGAGTCAAATATTTTCTTAGTTCTGCGAGCAGTGTGATTGTTCAATTCCATCAACACAGCTGTTCCTGTTGCAAAACTTTCGCTCTCTAAAATCCGGTCTTCTTGTTCTCCAAACTTGTGATGAAAATAGACCCCGCCGGACAAGATATTGAAGGAATCAAACATTCGGGAAGTAAAAAAAATTCCCTCACCCGTATGTCTATTTGGATCGGTCGTAAGTTTTCCCTTGGAAAGTTCGAGAATTGCGTGCCGAGCATCTAACAAATCCATTGCTTTTTGAATCTTCTTAAAGATTCCTACTCCATCATCAGACAAGACCATTCGAGTCGTAAGCGCGGTTCTGCTTATGTGAACCCAAATTTCGGATCCCGCGGAATGGTCAAGTGCGTTATTAAACATTTCCGTAAATCCGTAATGCCAGATATCTAAAACGTTGTCCGGCATCTGCCCAAGGGTCGCCTTGATATCCGACGTCCATACCAAATCTTCCGCAAGCCCAGTGGACATCTGATACTTCTTTGACCACACCAATACCGAGGCAAGCCGATAAGCACGGTTTCGCGTTCGTCCGGATACCGATAGTGCATGCTCAGATGCAAGACGTTGCAGGTGCTTATTAACAGCCTGCCGAGTAATACCAAAATTGTCAGCGGTTAACTTGCTAATGGTGAGTGAGTTGCTCTCAACGTTCTCCAGAATAAACCTACGGATATCCTCACTTTTCGAACGGATCTTCGCCATTGGAAACTGTCCTTCCTCATTTTGTCAACTTTATGGAACCTATTGACAACTTTAATAGATCTCATTGTCAACTATAGCCAATACTCGGTTAGTCCGCCACACCCAATCAATACTCTCGCCTTGCGTCAAACCATGGCGTCAATTTGGAGGAAGCGTGTTATCTAGTCTCGTGTTACCAACTCATGTGCCCCGCGCGCATCGTGACCCCATCACCTCGGCCTCCGCGGCCCTCACCGTATTTTCTCTCGCCATCACTCGACCGCTGCGCCCAGAGACGCTCGTGTTGATGATGCGCAAAGATCACCGCGGCGTCGGGCTCGTCGCGTTAGAGACCGGCGAGCACCTTTCGCTCCTGATCGACGACGTTATTAGCCATTGCGTTTCGCAAGTGTCTGCGCAGGCGGTCGCGATCGCCTCTGTGCGGCCGCAATGGCCAGCGCGCTTGGACGGCGCGGGTGCACTAGACGGTGCCGACGAATTAGCGGGTGCGCGCGAAAGTTGCCATCGCGCGGGCATTCAACTTGTCGACTGGTTTATCGTCGCCAATCACGGCGTGCACTGCCAGCGCGTGATTAACCGCGAAGGTTCGCTATGGCGTAATTAGTGACAGCCGCAGCCAGAGCCGCAACCACGGGCTGGCTCACTCGGTGACGCGGTTGATTTTGCTGACGAACCATTCGCGCCAACAGATGCAAACACGCTCAAAAGTCGAACGGCATTTTCGTGGCCATCTGGGCAAGTCGCTGGCTCGTTGGCCTGCGCCATCGCGCGACGCTCTTCAAAAGTCGAGTCACAGGTGCGGCAACGAAACTCGTATGTTGGCATGCCCTCAGCCTATTACTCATGGACGCTTTGCAAACGGGTCCGAGTCGTCACGCTGATCCCGCGATTCGACAACAACCTGGCGCATCCTACGAAGCAACGAGCCGGCCACGTAGTAGCGACCGCGCTTCTCCCCGTGCGCTATCAGAAGTTTAAGATCGGCCATCTGGCGAAGGTCTCGCCCTGCCGATTGTTCGGTCAAATCTTCGTCAGAGCCTGAGCGATACGTCGCGTTTCGAACCTTGAAACCCATCGCGGCATCCCACAACGCTGAAATTGATCTCTCGGACAAGCCTCGTTTCGCCGCAACTTGCTCAAGGTCGCCCCACAGTCGTTCGCCCTCTTTGACACGCCGCACTAGCGTTCGAATTTGACGAAGATGAGCAGTCATGGTGAACCGAATCCATGGTCGAGCATCGCGCTCTGGCCGCCACGAACCACCGCCGACATCGGCGAGGATGTCGTAATACTGCTGGGTGTTTCGACCAAGATATTCTTCGATGCTGCAAAAAGAAGGCACCAAAACACCCTCGCGCGCCAGCACGAGCGTTTGCAAACACCGCGCCATGCGCCCATTACCGTCACGAAATGGATGCACCAAGACTAGGTTTAGATGCGCCATTGCCGCGCGAACTATCTGCGGCGATTGGATGTCGGCGTTTAGATCGTTTACCAACTCCGAAATGAGTCTTGGCACATTGGCCATATCGGGCCCCTCGTAAACAATTTCTCCCTCTGCGTCATTACGCACAAAAATCAACCCAGCGCGCCAAAGGCCTGGTCGAGATTTCAAGTCGTAACTCGTCATCATGAAATGCAAACTCTTGAGCAACTGCTCGCTGTATGCAAAGTCGGCATCGTCAGCAAGTTGCAACACGTACGTCATCGCGTCGCGATAGCCCTTTATCGCAAGTCGGGTTTCTTCATTTAAATCGAGCGGCTCTTGGCCAAGATCGATCGCGGCGACATCCTCGATCGCGGCCTCAAAACCCTCAATGCTGTTAGACCCCTGCACCGCTCTTGCGAACTCGGCGCGGCGCAGTGATCCAAACCATCTGCTCGGTGCACGGAGACGCGTCGTCAAGCCTTTCTTGAGTTCTTCTATTTCTCCGAGCGTATGAATCTCGACTTGTTGCAACTCGGGCGTTTCGAATAACACGAAGGCCCCTTTCGATGTTTGATGTCCTGATGATTACTATCCATCATAATGATGATTAAATACCATTTATCCATCATTGTCACTTTTCCTAAACATGTGTGCCAATCATCTGTTTGTTGGCCACGACCGATTAGTGACGACGTGCCGCGGTGGTGGTTAAATGCTTGGGTGAGTTCAACCCCAACACCACTGCAAACCCGCCCGGCCCCGGCCAAGCCAGAGCTCGATTACGAGCCGGAAACTAGCGAGCCGGTCGTTGCGCACATCGTTAAGACCAAGCCCGGCGAAGACGCCGCAGCCAAGGTGCTCGAGGCGCGCATCTACGGCACGCCGCTCGAGGCGTTATGCGGTCACGTGTGGGTGCCGTCGCGCGACCCCAAACAGGTGCCGATGTGTCAGGCCTGCAAAGAGATCTACGAGACGTACCGCATGTTCAACGACGATCTCAACGAATCGCCGAGCCAATAACGAACGGCGTCACCAATTTAAAATCGCCCAATTCGCGTTAGCGAAAGTTACGCGCCGCTACCTTGGCCCCAATCGCCAGCGGCGCAATGTGCTCGGCAACGATGTTGACAACGCCATCGCTGACTTCGAGTCGTCCGCGCACCAGCAACGCCGCTGAAGCGCGCGCGACCTTGCGATAGCGCGCCCAACACCCCACCGAACAAACAACGTTGATCAGGCCCGTTTCGTCTTCGAGGTTGATGAAGGTCACACCGTTGGCCGTGCCGGGTCGCTGACGATGGGTGACGGTGCCGGCAACTAAAGCCTTCGCTTCGCCAATTGCGCTGCGGGCAATAAGTTCGCTGGCCGTCGTCACGCCCATGCGCGCGAGTTCTTGACGAAAAAATTCTGTGGGGTGACCGTTCGGCGAAATACCAGTGGCCCACAGATCAGCAATCGCCTCTTCGATCGGCTGCATGCCCGGCAAGTACGGAGCATCGGCGCCCGTAGTGACCCCGGTCAAACGATCGGGTCGCGACTGAATCACCGCGCCCGCCGCCCACAACGCATCGCGACGTTGCTGACCAAAACATTCGGTGAATGCGCCAGAAGTGGCGAGGGCTTCGAGCTGAGCGATATTCATCTCGGGCACTCGGCGCACCAGGTCTTCCATATCTCGATACGGCCGACCAGCGGCAATCGCCCGCGCCACATCAGAACTCACGCCCCGCACAGAGTCGACGCCGAGTCGCACCGCCAGTAGACCTGTAGATGCAACGCAGGTCTCGAGCGTTGCCCCAGAACGCGAAGCATTGATGTCGACAGGGTGCACGACAACGCCGTGGCGGCGCGCGTCTTGCACCAGCGAGTGCGGCGACCAAAACCCCATCGGTTGGGCGTTGAGTAACGAAGCGCAAAACGCCGCGGGCTCGTGCAACTTGATCCACGCCGACGAATACACGAGGTACGCAAAACTCACAGAGTGGCTTTCCGGAAACCCGTAGCTCGCAAATGCCGCCATCTTTTCGAAAATCTGATCGGCAACATCGCCGCGAATGCCGCGCTCGGCCATGCCGTCATACAACCTCTCGCGCAACCGCTGCATGCGCGAATGCGATCGCTTCGAACCCATCGCCTGACGCAACTCGTCGGCCATCGCGGGCGTGAACCCCGCGACGTCGATCGCCATCTGCATCAGCTGTTCTTGAAACAGCGGCACGCCGAGCGTCTTACCCAAACTGTTTTCTAATAGCGGATGCAAATAGGTGACCGGCTCTTGCCCGTTGCGACGGCGAATGTACGGGTGCACAGACCCGCCCTGAATCGGCCCAGGCCGAATTAGCGCAACCTCGACCACGAGGTCGTAGAACCTGCGCGGCTTGAGCCGCGGCAACGTGGCCATCTGCGCGCGCGACTCAATCTGAAATACGCCCACGGTGTCGGCGCGACACAACATCGCGTACACATCGTCCTCCTGCGGGATGGTGGCGAGATCAATCTGTACCCCGCGAAACTCGGCGATTATGTCTACGGCGTTGTGCAGCGCCGACAATATGCCCAGGCCGAGCAGGTCGAACTTCACTAACCCGATCGCCGCACAATCTTCTTTATCCCACTGCAACACGCTGCGCCCGGGCATGCGCCCCCACTCGACGGGGCACACCTCTGTCACCGGCCGATCGCACATCACCATGCCGCCCGAATGAATGCCCAGGTGCCGCGGCGCGTCTTGGATTTGTTGCGCGAGTGCCAACACCGACGACGGAATGTTGTGGTCGCCTCCTGAAATCGTCGCCGCCAGCGAGCCCCACCCGTCTACCTGTTTGCTCCACGCGTCTTGCTGCCCCGGCGCAAACCCGAGCGCGCGGGCCATGTCGCGCACCGCCGAGCGCGACCGATACGTGATCACGTTGGCGACCTGCGCGGCGTGATGGCGACCGTGGCGCTCGTATACGTATTGGATTACTTCTTCGCGCCTGCCGCTCTCGATGTCGATGTCGATGTCTGGCGGGCCGTCGCGCTCTGGCGACAAGAATCGTTCAAACAATAGGCCCAGCGAGACAGCGTCGGCCTTGGTGATGTCCAGCGAGAAACACACCGCGCTGTTGGCCGCGCTACCACGACCCTGACAAAATATATTAGAGCGCTCACAGAACTGCACGATGTCCCATACCACCAAGAAGTACCCGGCGAAACCGAGTGTCTCGATGATCTCTAGTTCGTGGTCAATCGTCTTCCAGGCCCGAGCACGCAACGACAAATCTTCGCTGCTGTTGGGCGGACGCGCGCCGTAACGCCGCGAACCACCAACTTTTACCAACTCGCGCAGGTACGACATCTCGTTCAAACTGTCGGGGCACGGGAATGGCGGCAATCTCGGCGCAACCAAGCGCAAATCAAACGCCGCCTCGCGGCCAAGCACCGCGGCGTGCTCGACAACGCCCGGGTAACGCGCGAAACGGCGATGTTGTTCTGCGCCGCTACGCAGATACGCCGTGGCGGCCGGCGGCAAATCGGCATCAACGTCGTCGAGGCTGCGCCGTTCGCGAACTGCAGCGACCGCGGTTGCCAAGCGATGATGCGCGGGCGCCGCGTAAAAAACATCATTGGTCGCCACGCACTGCAGGTTGTTGCTGTGCGCGAGCATCGCCAGCGCGTCGTTGCGTACCGAGTCGAGCGGGTCGCCGTGATCCCAAATTTCGACCACCACCGTCTGTCGGCCAAACATTTCGATCATTTGTTGTAACTTGCGTTCGGCGACGGCGGGGCCCTCGTCGCGTAGCAGCCGCGGCACAACACCGCTGCGCCCACCCGTAAGCACCCACCAGTTGCCGACAGAAAAATCGCTGAGTTGCTCGATGCCAAACACCGGTTGCTCTTTGCTACCCGCGAGTTGGCCCGCGCTAATCGCCGACGACAGTTGCCCGTACCCGCGCGGGTTACGAGCGATCACGACGACGTCGCCATTAGTCGCGCCAGTGCATTGCAGCTCGGCGCCAAACACTGTTGGCAGACCGAGTGCTCGTGCAGCCTGGGCGAAACGCACGATGCCGTACAACCCGTTGCGATCGGTGAGCGCGAGCGCCTGCACGCCAAGACGGGCGGCGTGTTCGACTAATTGATCGGGGTGCGAGGCGCCTTGCAAAAATGAGAAATTAGAACGACAGTGCAGTTCGGCATACGACCACTGTTCATCGCTGGCCATCCGCTCAGGCTAGCGAACATATGTTCGTGCCACCCTTAGCGCCCCGGCCAAACCCAAGTCGGCCATGGCGATCGCTTCGTCCCACCCGAACCACGCCACATTCTGGCTCTCGTCTTGCCCCGGCGCAGGCTCGACGTCGGGGGCCCGCAACAGATACCGAACATCGAGGTGGGTGTGGCCGCGCGGGCCAGGGTGCACGTCGAGGTGGATCAGCCACGGCTCGGCCGCAAAGTGCTCGACGGCGAGTCCGGTCTCTTCGTGGGCCTCGCGCAACGCGCCTTGCGCCGGCGACTCGCCGTCTTCGATGTGCCCGCCCGGCTGCAGCCATAAATTGAGCCGCTTGTGCAGGTGCAAAATCACGCCGCGCGCACCGACGACGATCGCCGAGCCGGTGATGTGCGTCGGGTCTTGATGTTCGTTAAACGGCGCCACCAAACTTGGCGCAACTTCTAAAAAAGTAGCGATCGACTTTTTCTCGCGCTCGTCACAGGGTATTGCCGCGGCAAACTGGGCGCACAAGCCCGCGACAATTTGACTGTCGCTAATATCGTTGCGCAATTTTTTCACTCGTTCAGCCTACTTACGCATAACTCGCAGCAACCCACCATTTTCCAAACTCAAGAACGAGTAGCAACGCTTGCGGCAATGTATTTCTAGTAATTACTAACTGCATTCGCACCATGCGTCGTTGTCGCAACGGATCCCACCAGCGTTCTTCTACTGGCCAAGGCCCAGCCCACGAGATCACGTCGTAAACACGCTGATCAATTTTTATTTGCGCTGGCGGCGCACTCAACTCGTGTCGCCCGCTAACCGTCAGCGGTTTATAGTCGGCGTCTAATACGAGAACAGAAACTGGTTCGTCGTACACGCGCGAAGGCGAAGGCGAAGGCAGTGCACCGAGCCAAGCACGCTTCCCGACTGGCGATGGCTCGCCGCGATGTTCGAGATCTACGAGCGACGCCGCGGTCAGCACAAAAACTTCGGCGGGGTCGCGACCGCCGCGCCACTGCGCAACCTGCACGGACTCTGCCCCCAGCGTCGCCGTCAGCCGCTCAATAGCGCGCGCCGCCCATTCGTCGGCCTGCGTCGTGCCGCCCCACAAACCAAGTTGTCGACCCTCGCGCGCCCGCAACCCGACCGGGTTAAACCGCAGCAACACCACGCCGCTCGTTACGCCGCGAGCCGCGACCCACGCCTCCATCTGCCAGCGCACGCGCTCGGCCATCGCGGCGGCGCTCAAACCTTCGGGCTGATACCAAACGCGATCGGTCTGCTCGCCGTGATCGGTTTGCATGCATATATGTAGTCGCACGCAACTTGCGCCATGCGCGCCGAGGTGACCCACCAACTCGTCGGTGATGCCGCGCGCCACATACACGATCGTGTTCACATCTTCTACTGGCGCATCAAAACGGTGAGTGCTGGCGTGCTCGGGCGGCGGCGCAACGGTAATCGGCGGGTTTCGATCGAGCCCCGACGCCAGCCGGTGCATCTCGCGCCCAACTGGGCCGAACCGACCGATCAACACCGCCGGTTTAACCGCCACAATGTCTGCTAAAAATGCGAGCCCGAGTCTTTGCAACAATGAAACGACACCGCGATCTACTTCTGCGAAGTCTGATAACACTGCCACCGGCAGCTGCGCCAAACATTGCACGCTCTGCCCTACCGCAATCACTACTGGCTCGCGGTTACGCGCAGACTGCGCCGCGGCAATCATCGCCGTCAGCCGGCCGTCAGCAATACTCACGCCGAAGGGGATCTGCACGCCGGCAGAAATATCTGCCAGTGCACTTTGCGCAATCGCGTGCAACCTCGCGGCCAAAACCTCGTCGCCGCCCACATATCGCGAGGGCCCGCGAGTCGCCAACAAGATCACGCCAGGCGTGCTCACCTCTACAAGCGGCACAAGTTCGCCGACTGCTCGCACCACCGGCTCAAACATCAGTCGATCGCGCTCGGGGTTGTGTGCCGCGATGTGCAGTTCTGGGCACACGGCCTGAGCCTCGCGTCGGCGCATACCTATTAACACGCCGCGGCTGGCAGCACCATCAGTTCGCGCCACTACGCGTTGGGCATGCAACACCGCCACGCACGGTTCGTGCCGCGAGCGCGATTGCAACTCGCACTGCGCGGCAACGGCCTGCCAGTCTGGGCAACTAATCACCGCGACGCGAGTTACATCAGTGCCGATCACGAGAACTCGTCAGCCAACATGATGCATGCAATGTTGCGTCGGCTTTGGCACTCGCCTGCCGCTCACTTGCACACGCACGTCGCGACTCTGCGCGTGGCCAGCACCGTCATCGAGCCCGTGCCACTGTTGCGTCGTCGTGTGTAACACGACATCGGGCATAAACACCGATTGCCCGGCCGGCCGACGCGCGGTGTCGACGACCACGAGCACGGCACGCCGCGTCTGAACGCGGGTCTGCAACTTGCGCGCGTCTGACACCGTGATGTCGCGCGAGATCTCTAACATCACCACATCAAACCCGTCGACAACGGTGGCGACGGTGCTCGCCCACTCGCGTTGGTTGTCTGCCGGCGTCACCAGCACCGTGCGCTGCAACGCCACGCCTTGTTCGCTCGCCGCTAACAACCCCAAGTTGGACACGCCGACAACGGCCAACCACGAACCTGCCTGCGTCGCCGCCGCGACGACAAGCAGTGCCAACGACACTGCCGCATCGCCGCTGCACAAAACCGTGCGCCCGCGCACCAACACACCGTCGGGCACGATCGATTGCAGTGCCGCAACCACCGGCATGGCGGGCAATGGCTCATGAACCAGAGCCGACAACCTGGCGTTATTTAGTACTGCCCGCATACCCCTATTGTAGCGAACATATGTTCGTAGTTAAACAGGCATCTCGGGCCACGCTGTTCCACCAGAAACAGCCACCCAGATGGCTGCAATATCCGCGCGAAATTGCGGCAGATGCTGACTGGCTATCTTGCGCAGCCTCTCAAAATCGACCGACCAATAACTATGGACAACCCGATTACGAAGCTGCCTTGAATTCACCCAATCCACATGCGGATACTCGGCCTTGAACTCGGTGGACAATTGCGAAACAGCCTCTCCGATCACAGTAAAGCACCACATCACCGAGTCGCACTGAACGTCGCTCTCGTCCCATTGATCTAATTCGAATAGCTTCCAGATTTTGTCAATTGACTCGAGTATCTCCCACAGAAAAAGTAGCTCACGCCTCATACAGGAGATGAGCCTCCGCGTAAACCTCTTTCTTCATCACTGGGTGCACGAATTCGCGTGACACCAAATCAACCTTCGAATTCAAAATTTCAGCAAACTCTTCGTTCATTCGCTCAAATTCATACCCAAGCACAGCCCCCGGCTTCATCGTGTACAGCAAATCAATATCACTTGTTGTCGAACTCGAACCGCGCGCTACCGAACCAAACACTTCGAGTCGGGCAACGCCATAACGCTCGCAAACATTCGTAATGGCGCCGCGGCGCGATACCACGTCAAGCAATCTTTTAGACATACCCACATGTGTGCGGTCTGGTTCGATAATTACGCATTTTCCAAAAACAATTAGCAATCTCTCCAGCATTTTTGCGGTTGGATCAAGCGTGCCGCTCTCGATTCGAGTCACCGTCGTCGCCGAAACCCCCGCTCGCCGCGCAACCTCGCGGCACGAGAGACCCTCTTGCTCTCGATATTTCTTTAAATCGTCACCAAACGCCATATGTGTAGCGTATCCGCAACACCAACACCCTGTACGCAACCCAGACTGGGCGTAGGTCGGACCCGGGCCCGACAACAGAGTCGACGAAGCGCACAATTACTGATAAGCAAGGCCTTATATAATCTCGTATTCCGATAAGGTCTAAGTTATGAAAAAATCAGAACGGGCACTGATCTCAAGAAACATTCTTTCCCCCAAATTTGCCGAACAAAAATCGGCCATCCAACTAGATCGGCCCACACATGGTTGGGTGCGTGCAATTCGTGACGCACTGGGCATGAGCGCCCGCCAACTCGCAAAAAGGATGCACATGTCTCAAGCCGCAATAACCCAACTTGAACGCTCAGAAGTTGCCGGAACAATCCGCATTGAAACTCTCAGGCGGCTCGCCGACGCGATGAACTGCGATCTCACCTACGCCGTCGTTCCGCGCCAGCCGCTCGAAGAAATAGTGATGCATCAAGCCCGCCAAAGAGCAACGAGAGATCTCGCGGCGATCAATCACACAATGCTTTTTGAAAACCAAAAAATTGCGGCATCCGAAGTCGCGCTCCGAGTTGAAGACTACGCAAACAAGCTCATCGTCACAGGAAAACTGTGGGATGACCTGGATAATTGACAACGTCTCGGCTTGATCCCAACCGCTATCGCCTCGCGCACCGATCTCGACCGTGTTTAATATGTCAGTTCGGTTTTATCAAAATAATTATTTAGCAGCCCGCGCCTTGGCCAGCGCGGCCTGGCTGCGCAATAGCAGCAATTGCGGGATCTTGCTGGCCGCTCCAGTAACAGCACCAGCACCAGCACCTGCCTCGCTAGCAGGAGCGTTTGTGTCGCCAGCACTCGGCGCCACCATCTTCATCAACTCATCGACCGACCTCGGCTCGACGCCAGGCTTCCAGTACTGATACATATCGCGCAAAATATCTGAGAGTCCCGCATTATCGGCAGCGTCGGCGACATCAACAGTGACAATGTTCGAAAACACGTGCACCGCGGTGACCTTGCCCGTGCCGAAAAGACTGCGCGCGAGAACCGCGGCCGGCTTCTCGCCCGTTGCCTCGGCGACACTGGCGTAACGCTCGTGAGCCATGCCCGTGATCGAGCGGTTGATCTCAAAGCGCACACGTCCTGGCGTCCCGGCTGGTGTTTGCGTAACTGCTACTGGCTGACCCATGACCCACAGACTAGTTCGCTCGCCTTCATTCAGACCAGACCAGCCAACTACCGTTATCCCCATGAGCACCCCATTTTCGGTCGATGAATACGCCGCCAAGGCCCGCAAGTTTTTAGACGCCAACGCCGAGCGCAAAGAGATCAAGAAAAAGTTCGTCTGGGGCGAGGGCTCCGACAACGTCTCGATGTTCGAAGAGCGCAGCCGCGAAAGCGAACTCGAAATGTTGCGCAAGGCCAAAGAGTGGCAGGCCAAGCGTTTCGATAACGGGTTCACATGGATCACGGGTCCCGCCGAATATGGCGGCGCGGGGTTGGCCAATGCCCATGAGCGCGCTTACAACGCCGTCGAGCGCGAGTACAAGACCCCTTCGTTGGGCGCGTTTCAAATCGGTCTGGGCATGGTTGCGCCGACAATTCTCGCCCACGCCTCACAATCTGCGCGCGACAAATACCTGCGGGCGATGTGGCGCGGCGACATCGTCGCCTGTCAATTGTTTTCCGAGCCCGGCGCGGGTAGCGACCTCGCCTCGCTGCAATGCAAGGCCGAGCGCGACGGCGACGAGTGGGTTGTAACGGGCCAAAAGGTGTGGACATCGGGCGCGCAATTTGCTGACATCGGCGAGGTCATCTGCCGCAGCGACGCGAGCCTGCCAAAACACAAGGGCCTCACGGGCTTCATCGTCGACATGCACGCGCCGGGCGTCGAGATTCGCCCGCTGCGCCAGATGACGGGCGGCGCCAGTTTCAACGAAGTGTTCTTCAACGAAGTGCGCGTGCCCGACGATCACCGCCTCGGCGACGTCAACAACGGCTGGAACGTGGCGCTCACGACGCTGATGAACGAGCGAGCATCGATCGGCTCGACAGATGGCAGCGAGACCAGCATGCATACCCGACTACTCGAAATGGTTCGCCACTTTGAACTCGACCAAGACCCAATCGTGCGCGAGATGCTCGCAGACCTGTATATCAACACCAAGGTCGCGGGTTTCACGAGCCAACGCGCCACCGACAAAATGCGCGCGGGCCAAATGCCTGGGCCAGAGATGTCAATCGGCAAAATGGCGCTAGTTAACAATCAAAAGAAACTCAACGACCTGATCGCTCACGTGCTCGGTGCCAAGTTGGTCGTCGATACCGGCGAGTGGGGTACCTATTCGTGGAGCCAGTTGTTGCTCGGCGCCCCAGGCATGCGCATCGCCGGCGGTTCAGACGAGGTCATGCGCAACATTGTCGGTGAGCGCGTGCTCGGGCTGCCAAAAGACGTGGGCATCGACTCGAAGTCGGCATTTCGCGACATCAAGGTCGGCACCCAATAGGTTTAACGAGCTCCAGCGATTTCGCTCACCCAATCATTTAGGTTGGCAACGGCTTCTTCGAGACTCATCGCGAGACCAAACTCGCTCGCTAGTCGATTGAATTCAATTCGCCAATGCTCGTGAGCAATCATCATTGGCGGCCAACTACGCGTGGCAAAGTTCTGGGATTGCAGTTCGGTATTCCGTGAAGAAAAAATGTCGACGCAGGCACCCCGCAGACCACAAAGATCTGACCTCGCAGTGAAATACCTCTCGCGCAGCAACAAAATATCCAGAACGTCTTGGACTCGACGATTTGATACCGCCCCATGCATATGCGATCCGGTACATGCGTGCAATTTCTGCGCAATCTGGTATTCGACCGAGATGACCGCAATGCCGGTAATTTCCGGCAGCCCGAAATGGCTAAGTGGCGGGCCTGAAACAGAATCAATCTGTTTCCCCAAGAGGCCCTCATCGGGGGCAACCTCGAGTGCAATCGAGCGCCAGATGCGCCCATTAATGCTCACCTGAATTGTGACGCGATTCGGTTTCGTTAACCGCTGTGCTAACGGGATCTCAATTGGGGCAGTTCTGCCGAACTCGAATGGACCCCATTGCCCAAGACAAGAGTCGAGCGCGTCGATGCTGACGCGACAAGCCAACTGACCCGCCGTTCGACAATCCCAGTTCTAACCGCCGCCTGCGAGACCCATGCGTCGAGGTCTCTTTTGGATGCCGGCGCCTTTGATCTGCTCGGGAGTCCGTCGAAGGGGTGAGCAATCACCGCCGCGCGGCAAGCAGAGCCGCCAACATTCGTTTTTCGTTTTTCGTTATTGCTCCACGCTCTCGACCGTTTATGAGCGCCTGAGAAATAAGTTTCGCCGCAACCCCCGAGCGCACGCATTGCTCTATTGCTACGCGTTCTGTCACAATCGGGATACCTTCAAATTGTGTTACGTCAGTTAATCCAATATTTTCTAAATGCACTTTGTACATTTCACCGTCCTGTCGTTGCGGGGCGTGACGCCCATTTACGGTGATGTGTACTTTGCTCGGATTTAGGTCGCATAACTCATAGAGATCGAGTGCGGTCTCGTGGCTCAAAACGCCCCGACCGTTTGCCCACAAGGTTGCCAGCATGTAGCGGTCGAGCTCAGTGACAGGCAACTGACCGAATCGGTAGATCCCGTGTCCAACCTTTTGAATCTGGCGTCTCGCCGAAAGTTTGCCCAGTTCTACAACATTGATGCCGAGCCTGCGCGCGTCCTTTGAGGTCACATAGCCGTATTGATCAACTGCCACTTCCCAGAGTTGTTTCGCAATCCACCCAGCCATGATCTACCTCGTGCCGAAAAGTATACCGCTTTCGGTAAACTTTTCGGCACAGCAAAACCGCGGCTAGTTAGCGACTTGGACGCTTGAAGTTCAACGCGGTGTCGATCAACAAACGGGTGCCGTAAGCGGTCATCCCCTTTTGCAGCCAACCGCTGTCGGCATCGCTCCACATCGGGCCGGCGATGTCGACGTGCGCCCACGGCGTGGTGCCAACAAACTCTTCCAAGAACAGCGCAGCGGTAATCGCGCCGGCCTCGCCGCCGACATTCTTCATGTCGGCAACATAGCTGTCGAGCGCCGTGCGGTATTCGCGCTCAAGCGGCAACTGCCACAACTTGTCAGAAGTGCGCTCGGCGGACGCGAGCAATTGATCAACCATCTTCTGGTTGTTGCTCAACACGCCCGCCATGCCACTGCCCAACGCGCGCGCCATCGCCCCGGTGAGCGTGCAGATGTCGATGATCGCATCTGGCTTTTGCTCAACCGCCAGCGACAGGCCGTCGGCCAAAATCAGGCGGCCCTCAGCGTCGGTGTTGTGAATCTCTACGGTCTTGCCGTTGCGCATCGTGAGCACATCGCCCATCGCCAACGCGCTACCCGACGGCAGGTTGTCTGTGCACATCAAATAACCAGTCACCTGGTTCGTGCAACCGAGCGCTTTGAGCGTGCTCATCGTTGCCAGCACCGCGGCCGCGCCGCTCATGTCGCCCTTCATCATCGCGTGCGATGGATCAGATGGCTTCAGCGAAATACCACCCGAGTCATACATCACGCCCTTGCCGACCAGCACCAGGTGCGGCTTGCCCTTCGAACCGACTGGCTTGTATGTCAATCTCACCATGCGCGGCGGCTCGACGCTGCCGCGGTTCACGCCGATGATCCCGCCGCAACCCATCGCCAACAGTTGATCTTTGTTGAACACTTCGACTTTTAATCCAGTTTGGCCGGCAATCTCGACCGCCTTGTTGGCGAACATTGTCGCCGTCAGGTGCGCCGGTGGCGTGTTGGCAAAATCGCGAGCCGTGTTGGTGGCATTGGCAATAACCACTCCGCGCTTCAAACCTGCAGCCGTGGCAGCGCCGGCGCCAACAAGGATGACGGTCGCCAGTTTCGCAATTTTCTTATCGACAGTCTTCAAGTCTGTATAGCGGTGCGTCGCCAGCGACATACCCTCTACAACAACCTGCGCCGCAACCTTGCGATCGATGCGACCGATGTTGGCCAGGTTCGTGTGCAGCGATTCGAAACCGGCGGCAGCGCGAGCCAGCGAGGCCGCGGCCTTGCGCAGCGACGCTGCGTTCAACTTTGAAAGTTCGCCGACGCCGACCAAAATCTGCGCGGCACCCTTGTCTTGGGCGATTACATACGTCTCGCCGACCTTGCCCGTGAACTTGAGCGTCTCTAACGTCTTGCGCGAGAGCAACACGCCCTTCGGCAGCGCGCCTTCACTCGTTACCGGCACACCGACGGCCCCAACATTGGCCGGGATTTTTGCGTCCACTAGAAAATTGATCGACACAGGTTTCTCTCTTTCGTAGTCTCGGTTCTTATTTCACATCTTTGACTGATAACGATTCGCCGTCTTGCCAGCGCGCCAGAGTCCACAACAAATCCGACAAACGGTTGAGGTAGGGGCCGGCCTGCGACGGCGGCGGCGCAGCGGCGATCGCGTGGCGCTCGGCTCTACGCGACACCGTACGCCCGACATCCAACAATGCCGCGACCTTGTTTTGCCCCGGTACCACGAAATCGGTCGGCGGCTCAAAGCGTTCGTCGAGCAAGTCGATCATGTGCTCGAGCTTCTCAACCATCGGTGCCGTCACGCGCGTCTTTTCATCCACCAACTTGTGGCGGTTCGCGGGCAGCGTCGCCAGCTCGGCCATCAACACCCACAGGTCGCGACAAATGTGTATGAGCATGTCGTCGAGTTCGGTGCCCTTGCCCGCCTCGGCGCGTGCCAAACCTAAAATCGCCTGGGCCTCGTCGACCGTACCGTACGCCCGCGGCAACTCCGAATCCTTGCCGACTCTGCCCCCGAATAACAGACCCGTTGTGCCGTCATCGCCAGCACGGGTGTATACCTTTTCGCGGGCCATAACGTTTTCTAGGTTACTTGCCCGCGCAGCAATTGGCGTAGCCAGGCCGAGATCGAGATCGAGATCGAATCACTACTGCATGTAGTTGGCGACGTAACTGGCATCGGTAATCGCCGGGCGATCAAGGCGAAATGGCTCGATGTCGCTGCGGGTCTCGCCCGTGAGCGCGCGTTCGGCAAGCGCACGGCCAAACCACGAAGCGAACTTAAAACCATGCGCCGAACCAAGACCGACCTGCACGCCGGGGTGGCCTGGCACGGTATCGAGTACGAAATCTCTATCGCGTGTCATCGTGTACAGGCATGTTTTAACGCGCGGCGCCTGGCCGTCAAGCATGTTCGGCAATGTCGCCACAAGAAACTTCGTCAACCGCGCCAACGCCTTTTGATCGGGTTCATAATTTCGCGTACGCGCCGTGGTCGGCTCGCCGCCAACATCTTCGGCAGCCTTGACCGCACCCATGTCGCCGTACACGGGGAAGCCGTAATACGACGGATCGTCCATCCAGATCCAAACCGGAAACTTACCAATCGCGAAACTCTCGAGGTCGGCGCCGCTGTTTGGGTAGTACACAACCTGCTCGCGCGTGACCTCGAGGGGTATCTGTAAACCGAGCGGCGCAATTATTTCGTTCGTCCATCCGTCGGCGCACACGATTACCGAGCCGGTTCTGTATTCGCATTCGTCGGTGACAACTAGAATCTCGCCGTTGCCGTCGCTACGCAGAGCGCGCACCTCGGTGTGCGACTTCAGTTCGACTCCGCGCGTTGCAGCGAGTCGCTGGTGCGCGGTCGTGCCCTTCATCGCCGGAGCAATACCCGTGTCGCTTTGCGCCAGCGCAGTGACACCGCTATCCAAGCGAAACTGCGGGTAGCGGTGCATCGTCTCGGCGGCGTCAAGCAATTCGTACGGCACACCAACCACGTCGAGACTATTCGTATAGGTAGGTAAAGAGATTGCCGAGTTTTCAGGAAACAAATCGAGCCCACCAGTGCGCACGACCAACTGCTCGCCAGCTTCTGCTGCAACGTGATCCCACGTCTCGTAAGTCTCCGCGGCGAGTTTCACATATTGCGGTGTGTGATACGAGTGGCGGATAATTCGCGAGTGATCGTGGCTAGCCCCGTGCTCGTGACCGAGTTCGAACTGCTCGAGCCCGACGATCGTGTGGTTCAGGTTCTTCGCTTGCGAAAGTTGCGCCAGCCAGTACGCGGCCGCCGAGCCGAGACCACCCAGGCCGATTACAACATGGTCGACCTCGCGAACCCTTGCCACTATTGCTCGATCTGCGAACGCCACCACTGGCGAATATCGAGACTCGGGTTCTCCATCGGCGAGAACACCCCCACCGTAAAGAACTCAGAGTTCATGCCGCGCTGCACGCGCTCGCAGATCGCCCAGTCCTGCTTGTTGACGACGTCCCAAAACTCGACCGCATCAGAGGCGTCGAAAGTGTCGTTGCACACCTCGTCGCGGTGAAACAAAAAGTCGCACACGATCGTCGTCGCTGCCGGGCCGGTCGGCCACAGGTAGAACGCGGCGACGTGATCGCACGCCAACGACAAGAACAGGTTCGG